>ENA-UOOA01000274-UOOA01000274.1-human-gut-metagenome-genome-assembly--contig:-P61old-NODE-274-length-112713-cov-33.879076_pt1 | contig 112713 bp, 115 predicted proteins | sample MGYA00242467_ERZ724014 | MGnify/ENA metagenome assembly ERZ724014 | reverse complement strand
AACGTCGAAAGTACTTGGCTGGAAGCGGCCTGGGAGGATAGAAAGCTGCCGGTTAGAAAATAACCATACCATACGGTATGGTTATTTTTTTATGTGATGAAAATACAATCCGGCCAGACCTTGCCCTGGGACACATGGCAGGCAAAACCGGAAGTTGCATGCCTGTGTACTTATGAAGTAAAATATCGATTCTTATAATGAATAACCGCTTTAAGTAAATTTTTCTTAAAAACACTACTAAAAGGAGTATTTATGTTACAATATACTTATCGCTCTGAAAGGACATGTTATGCAAAAGAAAAATTTTTTACCTATTTTAGCATTAGCAGTAGGTCATTTGGTGACTGACTTACAGGCTGGTGCTTTACCAATAGTATTGCCACACCTTAAAGAATTATTTACATTGAGTTATTCGCAGCTGGCAGCTATAGTTTTGACGCAGAATATTACGTCGTCGGTTATTCAGCCGGTATTTGGTTATATTACGGATAAGCGATCTATGCCTGTCCTGCTGCCTTTTTGCGCTGCTATGGCAGGTGCGGGGTTTGCCGCCATAGGCTGGGTTTCCAGTTATAGTTTAATTTTATTGACCGTTATTATAATCGGTATAGCCAGTGCGACTTATCATCCTCAGGCTTCAAAAACTGTTAATTTTTTAAGCGATGAAAACAGTAAAGCCAAAAATATGGGCATTTTTTCTCTGGGAGGCAATGCCGGTATGGCCGTCGGCTCCATTTTGATGACTTTTCTCATTGGACTGCAGGATGGCATCCATAATACGATGTATTTTATTCTGCCAGGGCTGCTTGTTTTTGGGTTAATGATGAAATATATGCCAGATTACAAACGTGTTAATGCGGAGCATAGTTTGAAAAAAGCTGCAGTACAAATTAAAGCTGCTTCAGAAAAGCTCTCTTATACAGGAATGTTTATACTGCTGTTTTTTATCTTTATGAGGTCTACTATCCATACGGGATTATCTACGTATCTGCCGTTATTTTTTATGAAATTTCGTGGCAGTGAAGCAATTTTTGCCAGCGCTTTGGTGTCGGCATTTTTATTGGGTGGTGTAGCAGGAACTTATACGGGTGCAGTGCTCAGTGACCGTTTAGGCGCCCGCAGGATCATTTTAGGATCGATTATACTAAGTATTCCAACGATATGGCTGATCAGCCATGCAGGAACGGAAATTTGCGCAATGCTGGCTGTTGTGGCTTCTGGTTTTTTTATCATCGGGTCGTTTGCTACAACTATCGTTTTAGCGCAGACGATGCTGCCTGATAACGTTGGGATGGCAGCAGGTCTTACTATTGGTTTCAGCGTCGGTATGGGTGGTTTTGGCGTTACTATTTTAGGATTTATTGCCGATAATTTTGGTTTACCGCTGGTAATGCAGATCGTTACCTGGCTGCCGGTAGCTGCGGCGATCATTGCCCTGAAAATTCCAATTCCGGCAAGTTTAAGAAAATAATTATTGGCAGATAGATGGAGGAACAATGGAAAGCACTTTCAGACAGGGAATAATTTATAGCTTGACTGCTTATTTACTATGGGGAATTTTGCCTATTTATTGGAAAACTTTAGGCGTAGTACAGGCTTTTGAGATTTTATCAAATCGTTTTATCTGGTCCTGTGTTTTTGTATGGATATTGATCATCGCTTCCGGCAGAGTAAAAAGTTTTTTAGCAGAAACTCAGGATATTTTTACAAATCCTAAACAGGCTCTGGCAATGCTGGCTGCGGCAATTACGATCAGTTTCAACTGGGGGTTGTTTATTTGGGCTGTCAATGACGGCAGAATAGTAGAAACCAGTATGGGCTATTATATCAATCCTTTAGTGAGCATTGTTTTTGGTGTTTTCTTTTTGAAAGAACGTTTGGATAACTGGCAAATGGCAGCAGTTATCTGCGCTGTGATCGGTGTTGGTACAATGGTCTGGAACCTGGGCCAGCTGCCTTGGGTTTCTGTATCATTAGCTGTTCCTTTTGCTTTATACGGCTTGATCAAGAAATGTTTATCGGTAACGACAATGACGAGTATTATGCTGGAAACACTGCTTATAACGCCGCTGGCTTTGGCTTATGAATATTATTTGAGCCTGCATGGAACCAGTGCTTATCAAACAGCAGAAACCAGTACGTTGATAATGCTGGCCTGTGCCGGTGTAGTGACGGCTACGCCGTTATTGTTTTTTACGGCAGGGGCAAAGCTTTTACCGTTAAAAATAATTGGATTTTTACAGTATATTGCTCCAACAATCAGTTTGCTGATAGGCGTTTTTATGTACGGAGAAAACTTCACATCCGTACATATGGTCGCTTTTGGTTGGATATGGTTTGGTCTGTTTTTATTTACTATAGCACAGATAAAACGGCGGTAAAAATTGAGTTAAGCAGCAGTTAAATTAAAAAAAACTGCTGCTTTTTTATTTTCAGAAAATTTAGGCTGAAGAAAGAAGGCTTTAAATATACACTTGTAAAAGCTTTTGTCAGTGTCAAGAAGCGCTTAAATAAAACTTTTAATCAAACGATTAAAAGTTGCCCTTGACAGTGCACTTTGAACACAAAGTATAGACTTCAGCATCTGTATGAGCCAATAAACAAACTAGATATTGTGTTGTGGAAAAATGGGGAAAGTTTTCTGAAAGTTATCCACAGAATGTTGATAAAATGTGTATAACTTAAGGGTGATATGGTATAACTTGGAAAATTTAGGGGAAAAAAAGATTGAAACTGTGTATAATATGTAATTTATACACAGAATGCTGTGGAAAACTATGTGGATATTGTTGATAAATGGAGAGGATTTTGCTTTTTTGACACATATATTTTGTATCCGCCTTAGGTGGATAAATTAAAAGTACTGTCGATAAGCATAATTTATAGTTTTGCGAACAAAGGTTTAAATAGCGTTTAGTTATTTTCCGGGTTTTACTTGCGTAAAAGGCGCAGATTGTGGATAATATTAGAAGGAAGATAACTGAGATTTTTGGAGGATGAAAAATGGCTATTAAACAAGCACTGGCAGTAAAAACAATGGAGGCTGCGGCAGGCGGCAAGGTTGTGTCAGCCTCTCTGAGCGAAGTCACTAACGGCTGGGTCGCACTGGTTATAAAGGCTGCTGATAAAAAATTAGTCTGTGTTACACAGGGGGAATGTCCTTTGACAGCGATGTGGGCTGTCGAAAATTCCTGTGAACAGGATGGTTTGCATGTGGATATTATGTCTTTGAATGCAAATAATGCGGCAGTTATCCGTCGTTTTGTAAAATGGGCAGCGCCCAGTGCCTGCGGCACTAAAGGTACGAGTATCGGTTTCAGTGACTGGCTGGGAGCTGCAGGCGGATGCATTGCGCCGCTGTTTGCTAAAAAGCAGGTAAAGCCTGTCCTTGCAGAATATTCAGCTGCTGACAGCGTGCTCTTAAAACGCAATTTTCTGGAAGCTGTAGATGCTGCAACCTGGGGAGTTTTTGAAACAGGTTATAAAGAAGGCTATGGTGCCAATGCTGAAGGGTTGAAAAGTGAAGAAGATATTGTAAAGGCATTATTATACGGCTATAGCATGATTGGCCTGGACTGCAGCGATAAAATAAATCTGCAGATCGAAAAAATGTCAGATGCAGAGGTAGAGAAGCGTTATAATGATTTTCCGCAGGAATTTCGTGATGCGATGCAGGGCTCATATTTGGAAGCAAATTTTCAGGTAGGAAGTGAAGTTATTCATTTTGAGCCTGAACAGCTGCGGCGTATCGTTTTGGAATATGGTGAAGCTATTATGCACGCACAGTTCATTTATAATTCTTATCTTAAAAATACTCCCTGGGAAATAGATTTTGAGCTGCTGATATCTAAAGAGGGTAAATTACTTTCTCCACAGGAGCATTACCTGATTGCTAATGAATTGCAACGTAACGGCATTAAATTTGCGGCTTTAGGGCTCAATACTCTGGATGAGGCGCAGCTGCTGCAGGAAATGCTGCAGACCCATGCCGCTATTGCTGATACTTTTGGCTACAGACTGAGTTTTTTACATGCTGATTTGACCTTAAAAGATTTGGGAGCAGTAGCTAAAACCCTGAAAGGGAAAGTGCATTTTAAGCTCAGCAGCGTATTATGGCTGGCAGCCTGGGAAACGGTGCTGAAGCTGGCACCGCAGCTGGCCTGTCAAATGCGGGATTATGCCGGTTTAGCAGAAACAGACGCTCTGATACCACAGACTGAGACAGGAAAAGCTTACGCATTAAGTTATAAAACTTTGCTGGCTCCGGAAGCAGGTAATTTTGCAGATCAGGTCAAAGAAGTTTTAGCAGTTAATCATGCCGCATATAGTGAACGAATTTCTGTTTTGGTAGGCAATTATTTAAGAACATTGTAAACATTGGAACAAATATAAGATTTTTTGAAAAAAGTGTTGACAAGTGCTGTTAAAAGTGGCATAATATGACCAATCTTAATATTGTATTGTAAAAGTGATGATTGGGAAGAAAGACAAGATGTAAAGTCACAGAGAGCCGATGGTTGGTGGAAATCGGCACGGAGCGCTTGTTGAGTAAATCACCCATGAACTCGTCAGCGAAAGCAGAAGTAAGTAGCATGATGCGTACCAGATGCGTTAATTCTGAGCCGGTTGATGGACTGGTGCGAAGTTATAAATTAGGGTGGTACCGCGTATTTTATACGCCCCTGCAAAAGCAGGGGCGTTTTTTATTTGTTCCTAACGCACTGCTTTCCATCAAAATCATACGAGGGAGGAAATCAAAATGTCGGGAAAATTATTTTTAAAGGCTAAAAATGAGGAGACTTTACTGCCGAGAGTGCTGCGGGTATTGTCAAAACAAGGTGTGGATGTGCAGGAACTGAATATGAAGGTTCAGGCTGACGGAATGGAACTGGAAATTGTTTTGAATACTGAAAGTGATGTTGCGCAAATGGCGAAGCTGCTGGCAAAACAGGTCGCGGTGGTTTCCGTAAATACCTTGATGCTGCAGGAACAAGCTGCAGTCTGAAAGTGCTGATTTTGGGAGGAAAGCGAAGAATGAAGTTATCTGGTGCGCAAGCTATTATTAAAGTTTTGTTGGAACAGGGAGTAGATACTGTTTTCGGTTATCCGGGCGGTCAGGTAATTCCCTTGTATAATGCGTTATATGACGCGCCGCTGCGTAATGTACTGACGGCGCATGAACAGGGAGCCATCCATGCTGCTGACGGTTATGCACGTGCCAGCGGCAGAACGGGGGTTTGTATAGCTACCTCCGGCCCCGGTGCGACCAATATCGTTACGGGACTGGCTACAGCTTATTTAGATTCCGTACCGCTGGTAGCGATTACGGGACAGGTTTCTGTTGCAAATTTAGGCAGAGACTCTTTTCAGGAAATAGATATTGTCGGTGTGACATTGCCGATAACGAAATATAATATTTTGGTGCGTAAGCCTGAGGATTTGCTGCCGGCGCTGCGGCAGGCATTTTACCTGGCACAGGAAGGTCGTCCGGGACCGGTGCTGGTGGATGTTCCCAGCAATCTGCAGGTCGGAGATGTGGAGTGGATGGAAGCGGAGCCACTGACGCCGCCTGTTATGGAAACGGCCAGAGAAGAGATATTGGAAGCCGCAGCAGTTACTATTACTAATGCCAGACAGCCGGTATTTCTAGTAGGCGGCGGCGCTGTTCACAGTGGTGCTGCGGAAGAGGTGCTGCGTTTTGCCAGAAAAACAGGGATGCCAGTCGTCAATACGCTGATGGGGATTGGGGTTTTTCCGGGAAGCGACCGGCAATGCCTGGGGCTGACAGGTATGCACGGACACATTGCAGCCAATATGGCAGTTGCTAATGCCGATGTACTTATCGTAGCGGGAAGCCGTTTCAGTGAACGAGTCACAGGTGACCGTAATCGTTATGTTGGTAAAAAAACGATTATCCAATTGGATATTGATCCTTCTGAAGTAGATAAGAATGTTATGACAGCGCTGCCTTTAGTCGGAGATATGAAAGAGAACCTCAACAAGCTGAGTGAACGGGTGAAAAAACTTGATATAGAACATTGGTGGCATACGATCAAAGCCTGGGATGCGACAGAAAACCGTGCGGCACAGTCCGGCGAAAGATTGACAGCGCCCTGGCTGATGAAAGAACTGACGCGCAGCTTTAAAGGTGAAGATACGGTATTTGTTACTGACGTCGGGCAAAATCAGATGTGGGCAGCCTTGCATCTGGAAGTAGACGCGCCGCGGCATCATTTGACCAGCGGCGGCTGCGGAACGATGGGATTTGGTCTGCCGGCAGCCTTGGGAGCTAAAATTGCCCTGCCTGAGGCGCAGGTTGTACAGATCTGCGGCGACGGAGGATTTAAAATGACCGGTATGGAAATCTATACAGCGATGCGTGAAAGCGCTCCTTTTATTACTGTTGTCATCAATAACAGTTGTTTGGGTATGGTCCGTCAATGGCAGCAGGTTTTTTATGATAAACGTTATTCTTCTACTATTCTGACGCCGTTTAATTTTGTTGGTTTTGCTAAAGCCTGCGGAGCAGACGGTGCGACAGTAACTACTTGTGCTGAATTTACCGCCGCATTGGCAAAAGCGCGTAAACAAGGAAAAAATTTCCTGATCGAAGCGGTAGTAGAACAAAGTGATCTGGTTGAACCAATGGTAGCTCCCGGCGCGGTGCTTGACGATTTTGTCAAAACTGACGCCTGATAAAAAGGGCCTTATGAGGGAAAAATAAAGCTTCGGCGCTAAATAAGACAAGCCGTAAATAAGGGAAAGAGTCGTAGAAAACAGCCGAAGGAAATAACCGTCATGCTTTTTAGTATGACGGTTATTTTTAGTAAACTACCCTTGCAATTTACTGGGACTAATGGTATAATACATAAGCTTGTATATAGTAATATATACTTCCCCTGCTCCCATTAGGGGGCCAAAGTCCAAAGGAGGAGGTGATTTCGTGAATAACTACGAAGTCATGTACATCGTAAAACCCGTTGAAGAGGAAGCTTTTGAAGCTCTTGTTGCTAAATTTGACAACCTCATCAACAATAACGGTGGTACTGTAGAAAAAACCGATCGTTGGGGCAAGAAACGTCTTGCTTATGAAATCGACGATATCGCAGAAGGTTTGTATGTTCTCGTAACTTTCAGTGCAGAACCTAAAACAGTCAAAGAACTTGACCGCGTTATGAAGATTACCGATGAAATTTTGCGTCACATGATTATCAGAAAAGGTGAGTAACCAGGAGGGTAACTAGTATGAACAAAGTTATTTTAATGGGCCGCTTAACTCGTGATCCTGAGGTTCGTTATACTCAGACAGGCAAAGTTGTATGCCAGTTCACTTTAGCGGTAGACAGACCTTTTGCTAATCAGGAAGGCCAAAGAGAAGCTGATTTTATTGCTATCGTTGTATGGGGTAAAATCGCTGAATTATGCGGGAATAGTCTTACAAAAGGTCAAAGGGCTCTTGTAGACGGTCGTTTGCAGATTCGCAGCTATGATGCTAAAGATGGTACGAAACGCTGGGTGACAGAAGTTATTGCCAACAGCGTAGAATTCATTGAACGTAAAGCAACTGGCAGCGGAGCTCCGGTTCAGTCCGGCGATGCAGGTCCGAAGAGCGAGATGGAATCTTTTGGTTCCGCAGTTCCTTTTGATGAAGAGATCCCATTCTAAATAGGGAGGTTATGCGAATGAAACGTGAAAGAGGCAGAAGAACCAGAAGAAAAGTATGCAGCTTCTGTGTTGATAAAGTTGAAGAAATCGATTATAAGGACGTTGCTAAGCTGCGCCGTTATATTACTGAACGCGGCAAAATTTTGCCCCGTCGTATTTCCGGTAACTGTGCTAAACATCAACGCCAAATGACTACTGCTATCAAACGCGCACGTAACGTAGCTCTGCTGCCATTTACCTGCGAATAATATTAGCTTTTAGTTATGAAATTAAGCACCCTGTACTTGTTACAGGGTGCTTTTTGTATATTTTTGTGCAGATATTGACGGCTGGGCAAGTTGTTGCTATAATGTAGCTTGAAGTTAGCGATAGCTAACCAGAGCGGCTGATGATTTTTTATAATAAAGGAGATGTAAACGTGGCAACAAGAAGAGGACCGAGATTTAAAGAGTGCCGTAGATTCGGCATCAATGTGTGTGGTCATCCCAAAGCTTTGGATAGATTGGGAACAACTGTAAAACGCAGTAAAAAAATGTCAGAATATGGTAAACAACTTTTAGAAAAACAAAAAATAAAAGCTTATTATGGCATTTTTGAACGTCAATTACTGAGATACTATAAAGCTGCAAGTAAAAGTAAGGCACGTACGGCAGACGCTTTATTCTGCACACTGGAATGCCGTTTAGACAACCTGGTTTACCGTATCGGTTTTGCAAATTCTATTCGTCTGGCACGCCAGCAGGTAACGCACCGTCATATTCTGGTCAATGGTAAAAATGTCAATATCCCGTCTTATATCTGTAAGGCAGGCGATGTGATCAGTTTGAAAGAAAATTCGCGCAGTAACGAGCTTTTTAAAAGTAATTTCCTGGAACGTGAAAGCTTTGCTTTGCCGTATATCAGTAAGGATAAAGAAAGCTTCAGCGGTACTCTGGTTCGTCTGCCTATGCGGGAAGAGATTCCTATTCAGATCGAAGACCAGCTCGTTGTAGAATATTTCTCACGTTGATCTAGCATGAAAAATTATGAATGTTATAATGAACTGACCTATTGGGATAAATTTCTTTCAGAAAAGCGTTTGGCGACAGTCGGGTTTTGTGAAGACAATACGCAGGAAACGGTGATTGTTAACGCAAGTATCATCGCTGCTGAAATGCAGATTTTCAGCAGTCAATGGCTGTGCCTGCCGAATTGTTATGCCGTGCTTGGCTTTTTGCAGTATGTGTATTTTCCTACAGTTTTTTATCATAGCATGTATGGAAATAATGAATTAAAAATGCCTCTGGTAAGTACGGGGGCTTTATGTGACTATATTGCCGGCCGCGATGTTAAAAATAAAGCTGCTATGCTGGAACTGTTACAAAAGCTGCAGCAGCTGTGGCAACTGCCTGAAGGTGAATGCCTGCAGCAGCTTCAGGATATCTGTACTGCTTTCAATTCACATAGGCTGGATACAACTGCGGTAGCACAGATCCTGCTGTTTGAAGAGGTGCCACAGGTTTTTGAATATATAAAGCAGCAGATCTGGTGCGAAGAAGTTTTTTATGAGGATTTTGGCTGTTCCTACAGCTGGCTGGAAAAGCTGTGTCAAAGCTTTACTAATGGTTCCTTTTTCCGTTATCGGCTGCTGCATTTTTTAAATGACCGTGTCGGTTGTTTAGCAGGTTAAAAGAACAATTTTATAATTTTTACGAAACGTCCCGCACTATCAAGTGCAGGACGTTTCTTTTATGGTGCGATGCCGCAGATTTAGAAAAAAGTTGTATTCTGAGAAGGAATGACTTATGATACTTGCAAGGAAGCTTTAATGTGAAAGTAAATACAGCTTGTAGGAGTATTGGTTTAGTGAAAAGTTATGGAGGGAAAGTAAAAAAGTTACAGACTGATTTTTTGAAAATAATGGAGGTGTATGATGCAGCTGACTGTGTTGGTAGATAACAATACTCTGATTGACCGTTATTGTTTAGGTGAGCCGGGCGTAGCCTATTATCTAGAAGATGGTGATGTCAGAATTTTATTTGATGTGGGTTATTCGGATATATTTCTTAGAAACGCCCAGGCGTTGGGGATTGATTTGAGCCGCTTACAGCAGGTAGTGCTTTCACATGGGCATAATGATCATACACGGGGTTTGCTATGGCTGAGCGAGCAGGAATATTTTTCTGAACTGCAGCTGCTGGCGCATCCGGATGCCCTGAAGCCGAAGCAGTTTGCCGGCGAAGCTATAGGCGCCCCTTTTACAGCACAGCAGCTGCAGGAAAAGTGCAGGCTGCGGCTTAGTAAAGAACCGGTATGGTTAACAAAACGGCTGGTTTTTTTAGGCGAGATCCCAACACTGAATGATTTTGAACAGCGGCATGGGTTTGGCAGTGCTGAGGATCCTGTAGATTTAGTACTTGATGATACGGCTTTAGTTTACCGAGGCTCAGAAGGATTATTTGTGATTACAGGCTGTTCGCACAGCGGGATCTGCAATATCATTGAATATGCTAAAAAGGTTTGCGGTGAAGCTAAGGTTCAGGGGGTTATCGGCGGCTGGCATTTATTTAAGGTCGACGACCGTCTGGAAAAAACGATTGCCTATTTACAGAAGCATAATATCCGGGAGCTGTATCCGTGTCACTGCTGTTCCTTTCAAGCGAAAGCGGCAGTACATGCACAGATACCTGTTAAAGAAATTGGTGTTGGTAAGGTTATTGAGATAAACTGAAAAATACCTCGGGATTTTTCCCGAGGTATTTTTATTTATTTTCAGCTATAGTCTTTTATTAGAACAGAATAAACAGTAATCGCAGAACGGCAAATTTTTACAACTTTTTTACAGCGGGGAGGGTTCTTTTGACAGCGGCTTTACGCAAGGTAGTAGTACAATAAGTCATCATCAGTAGTAAGGTGATTTGCAAGTGGTGTTTTTGTACAAGGAGGGAAAATGATGATGGAAATGCTGCCCTTGACTGAGTTATGGCTCAGTTCGCTTTTAGCAGTAGGTATTTTATTTTATCTGATTTATGCATTATTGAAACCGGAGGATTTTTAAAATGACAAAAGACATTATGCTATTTGTGCTGTTTTTAGCCGTATTATTGCTGTGCGCCTGGCCGCTTGGTAAATATATGGCGCGAGTTTTTAATTACGAAAAAACCTGTGGTGAAAGATTTTTTGCACCTTTGGAAAATATTTTTTATAAAATGGCTAAAGTTGACCCACGCGCAGAAATGCCGTGGAAGGAATACTGCCTGAATCTCATTATTTTTAATGCTTTAGGTATGTTATCACTTTTTGTTTTGCAGCTGACGCAGGCTTTTTTACCGCTCAATCCGCAGCAGTTGCCCAACGTCGAAACCTGGCATCTTGCTTTTAATACGGCTGCCAGCTTTATGACCAATACTAACTGGCAGGCTTATAGCGGCGAAACGACTTTAAGTTATTTGACACAAATGCTGGGCTTGACTGTACAAAACTTCTTGTCGGCGGCAACAGGAGCTGCTGTCGCAATTGCTCTGATCCGTGGTCTGGTGCGTAAAAATACTGGTGAGTTAGGCAATTTTTGGGCAGATATAATCAGATGTACGACCAGAATACTGCTGCCGATTTGTGTTGTAGCAACAGTGCTGCTGGTTTCTCAGGGTGTTATCCAAAACCTTAATCCTTATGTCGATGTACAAACCGTCGAAGGGGCACAGCAGACTATTGCTATGGGACCGGTTGCTTCTCAGGAAGCGATTAAGGAGCTGGGTACCAATGGCGGCGGTTTTTTTAATGCCAATTCTTCTCATCCGTTTGAAAATCCGACTCCCTGGAGCAATTTCCTGGAAATGTTTTTGATTTTAGTGATCCCTACAGGTTTATTATTTACTTTTGGTGAGATGTGTAAAGATAAAAAACAAGGCTATGCTGTTTTGGCATCCATGCTGCTGCTTTTTGTTTTGATGCTGGGGGTTTGCTATGCTTCTGAAAAATATGGTAATCCGATAGTTGCTGCGCAGGGCATCAGCGGCGATACTGCTATGGAGGGCAAAGAAGTCCGTTTTGGTATCGGCAGCAGCAGTTTGTTTGCAACGGTTACCACAGCTGCGTCCTGCGGTGCAGTAAACTCGATGCATGACAGCTACACCGGTACCGGCGGATTAGTGCCTATGCTGCAGATGATGCTGGGAGAAGTTGTTCTGGGCGGTGTCGGCGCCGGATTTTACGGTATGATGCTGTATGTATTTATCACAGTTTTCATTGTTGGCCTGATGGTAGGACGTACACCTGAATATCTGGGGAAAAAGATTGAAGCAAAAGAAGTTGTTTTGACAATTGCCGGACTTTTGATTCCGGCTGCCACTATTTTAACGATGTCGGCTGTATCCTGTCTTACGGAAGCCGGTCAGGCCGGGATATCCAACCCCGGACCGCATGGTCTCAGTGAAATCTTATACGGTTTCGCTTCCGGTGTCGGCAATAACGGCAGTGCTTTTGCCGGTTTGGGCGCCAATAGCCTGTGGTACAATGTTTTGATCGGTTTGGCAATGCTGATCGGCCGCTTTGCCGTTATTGTGCCTGTTTTGGCCATTGCAGGCAATATGGCAACCAAAAAAATCGCTCCTGCCAATGCCGGTACTTTTAATACGGGCAGCAGTCTTTTTGCCGTGCTTTTGGCCGGTGTTGTTTTGATCGTCGGCGCGTTGACTTTTTTACCGGCCCTGGCCCTGGGACCGATCGTAGATCAATTGTTTATGCTGCAGGGCAAGTTATTTTAAGGAGGATCTGAGATGAAAAGAGATAGACAACAGCAAGAGATTTTGGGCGAGGCCGTGCGTAATGCGTTCCTGAAGCTCGATCCTCGTATCCAATGGAAGAATCCTGTTATGTTCATAGTTTTTCTGGGCGCGATTTTAGTAGCAGTTCTGGCTGTACGTGCTTTTATGGCAGGCAATACACAGGAAGGCTGGTTTGACCTGCATATAGATTTATGGCTGTGGTTTACGGTTCTGTTTGCCAATTTTGCCGAAGCCGTAGCCGAAGGCCGCGGCAAAGCGCAGGCAGAAAGTCTGCGTAAAGCCCGCAAATCTCTGCAGGCAAAGAAAATCAAAGCTGATGGCAGTTTTGAAATCGTCGGTTCCGAAGCTATCCGCAAGGGTGATATAGTTTTGGTTGAAGCTGGCGATACCATTCCCAACGACGGCGAAGTAATCGAAGGCATGGCATCGGTGGATGAAAGCGCTGTTACCGGTGAATCAGCGCCTGTTATCCGCGAATCAGGCGGTGATAAATCTTCTGTAACCGGCGGCACTAAGGTGTTATCCGACTGGATTAAAGTCAGGGTGACTACTAATCCCGGCGAAACCTTTCTCGATCGGATGATCGGGCTGGTTGAAGGTGCTAAACGTCAGAAAACCCCGAATGAGATCGCCTTGACGCTTCTTTTGGTTGGTTTGACGATCATCTTTTTGTTTGCAGTAGTAACTTTGGAACCGTTTGCGATTTATTCCGGTACGGTTATTTCTGTAACGGCACTGGTTGCGCTGCTGGTTTGCCTGATTCCTACAACGATCGGCGGTTTGCTGTCAGCGATAGGTATTGCCGGAATGGATCGGCTTTTGGGACGTAATGTCCTGGCAATGAGCGGCCGTGCTGTAGAAGCAGCCGGTGACGTAAATGTGCTGCTGCTTGATAAAACGGGCACGATTACCCTGGGCAACAGGATGGCGACGGAATTTATTCCTGCTGCTGGCATTACTGCGGGAGAACTGGCCGATGCGGCACAGCTGGCTTCTTTGGCTGATGAAACTCCGGAAGGGCGTAGTATCGTTGTCCTGGCTAAAGAAAAATATGGCCTGCGTGAGCGTGATCTTACACATTTACAGGCAGAATTCATTCCTTTTACCGCCCAGACCAGAATGAGCGGTATTGATATCGTCGATGCCAGAATACGTAAGGGATCGATGGAAGCCATGCAGAACTATGTCAGCGAACTGGGTGGGGCTTTTCCTGCTGAAGTCCGCAGTGCCTGTGAAAATATTGCGCATCAGGGCGGTACACCTTTAGTAGTTGCCAAAGATAAACAGGTCCTGGGTGTTATTTATCTGAAGGATATCGTCAAAGGCGGTATTAAAGAACGTTTCAGTGAATTGAGGAAAATGGGCATCAAAACGATCATGATCACTGGTGATAACCAGTTGACAGCGGCAGCGATTGCTGCCGAAGCCGGTGTGGATGATTTTCTGGCTGAAGCAACGCCGGAAGCGAAATTGAAAATGATCCGTTCCTATCAGCAGCAGGGAATGCTGGTAGCAATGACAGGTGACGGTACTAATGATGCGCCGGCACTGGCTCAGGCAGATGTGGGCGTTGCAATGAACAGCGGTACACAGGCGGCTAAGGAAGCGGGCAATATGGTCGATCTTGATTCCAATCCAACGAAATTGATCGAAGTTGTGGAGATCGGTAAACAACTTTTGATGACACGCGGTTCCCTGACAACTTTCAGTATTGCTAATGATATTGCCAAATATTTTGCGATTATCCCGGCTTTGTTTGCCGCAACTTATGCACCGTTGGAAGTGCTCAATATCATGCAGCTGCATTCACCGCAGAGCGCTATTTTAAGCGCCGTGATTTTCAATGCGCTGATCATCATCGCGCTGATACCGCTGGCGATGAAAGGCGTAGCCTATAAACCGCTGGGAGCTTCTAAAATACTGCAGAGAAATCTGCTGATCTATGGTGTCGGCGGTATCATCGTACCGTTTATTGGCATCAAGATCATTGATGTGCTTTTAGTTGCTTTAGGCTTGGCTTAAGAAAGAATGAGGTGGAAATATGGGCGCGATAATAAGATCGTTAGTAATGGTTGTAACCTTGAGTATTTTTACCGGGCTGGTTTATCCGCTGGCCATGACAGGCTTGGCGCAAGTGGTATTTCCCAGCCGGGCTAATGGTAGTATAATAATAAAAGACGGAGTTCCGGTAGGATCGGCTCTGATCGGTCAGGCGTTCACAGATGCCCGCTACTTCAGCAGCCGCCCTTCTGCAGGCGGTAATGACGCTGCCAATTCAGGCGGCACTAACTATGGCGGTACCAGCGCTAAACTGCAGCAGCAGGTCGGCGAGCTGGCAGAGTCTGTACGTGCGGCCAATGGCTGGACATCTGATCAAGAAGTGCCCAGCGTACTGGTAACAAATTCCAGCAGTGGTTTGGATCCGCACCTGACGCCGGCAGCTGCTTATTGCCAGGTCGAACGTATTGCCAAAGTACGTGGTCTGGAAATCAGACAGGTACGCGATCTGGTTTCAGAACATATTGAAAATGCTGATTTGGGAGTTGTCGGAGAGGACAGAGTCAATGTTTTAAAATTGAATCTGGCGCTTGATAATTTACAACAGAATCAATAAAAGTTAGGGCTGCATTCAGGCAGCCCTATTTGACTATCTTGCGAAGGAGAAGGTTATGGAACTGACAGAGAAACCTCAAAGTGGACATGAATATGCTGAAACGCTGCTGGCTGCGGCCAATAAAGAACAGCGCGGCAAGCTGACTGTTTTTTTAGGTGCTGCTGCCGGTGTTGGTAAAACCTGTAGCATGCTGCAGGAAGCACATGCCCGTCTGCGGGAGGGGACTGACATTGTACTCGGCCTGGTGCTTACGCACGGGCGCAAAGAGACAGCAGCGCTTTTGGAAGGGTTGCCGCGTATTCCCGAGCAGGAAATAGAATATCATGGCAAGACGCTGCAGGAAATGGATCTGGATGCTATTCTCAGACGCCGTCCGCAGCTGGTAGTCGTTGATGAACTGGCGCACAGTAATGTGCCGGGTTCGCGCCATCAGCGGCGGTATCAGGATGTAGAAGAACTTTTGGCTGCCGGTATCGACGTTTATACTGCTGTCAATATCCAGCATATCGAAAGCCTGAATGACGTTGTTGCGCAAATTACCGGGAGTATTGTTCGTGAGACTGTACCGGATGCGTTTTTTGAGCTGGCAGATGATATCAGATTGATCGATATTCCGCCCAAAGAATTACTGCAGCGTTTGAAGGAAGGCAAGGTTTATCGTCCGCAGCAGGCCCAGCAGGCATTGCGGGGCTTTTTCAGACAGGGCAATATCAGCGCGCTGCGTGAGCTGGCTTTAAGATTTACGGCCCGGCATGTTGATCAGGATATGCTGGCCTATATGCGCCTGCATAAAATAGAAGGTCCCTGGCCGGCTTCCGGCAAGGTCATGGTTTGCGTCAGCGCCAGTCCCTTTTCAGCACAGCTGATCAGAGCGGCGCAGCGTTTAGCTCAGGGACTGCACGCAGAATTTTTGGCTGTGCATATCGAAACACCGGAAAGACGATTTCCTCATGGTGATAAAGAACGGGAAAGGCTTTGGCGTAACCTGAATCTGGCTAAAGAGCTGGGAGGTCAGATCCTGACTACTGCCGGTACGGATTTTGTGGAAACGGTTCTGCAGATCGCTGTCAGAGAAAATGTTACCGCGATCGTGGTCGGGAAATCAGGGCCGCGCCGCTGGTATGAGATAGGCCGAAAAACCTTGGTTGACAGATTGATTGACAGGAGCGGGTTTATCCATGTTTATGTCATCCAGGGGCGGGAAGAGGAAGAAAAGTCTCCTGTCATCACTACGGCAGTACCGCAGCAGCAGGCCGGCTGGCGCCAGTATGTAGGGGCGCTGGCGGCAGTTGTCATTACTACTGGGCTTTGCTATGTTTTCCGCGGTCAGCTGGAGCTGGTCAATATATCCTTACTGTATTTGCTGCCGGTATTGTTGACAGCAGCCTGGTGGGGCAGAAGTACGGCCTATGTAACAGCGCTCTTTTGTGTTTTAGGTTTTGACTTTTTATTTTTGGAACCGATTTTTACTTTTACTATTTATGATATCAGATATCTGTGGAGCTTTCTGATCTTTGGACTGGTAGCATTTTTAGTCGGTGGAAAGACAGAATCGCTGAGGCGGGAATTGGAAAGTACCAGACGCCGTGAAAGCAATGTCAACAGTCTATACCGTTTCAGCAGCCGTATTGCCGCAGTCGATGACGCAGTGACGATCATGGAAGAATTTGTCAGTCATGTGGGACGAGAGCTGCAGCGGACAGTGCTGATTTTATTGCCTGAAAGTAAAGTACTGCGGCTGCAGGCCTGTTATGCTGTACAGCAGGAGGATGCGGCCGCGGAGTTTCAGCTGCCGCCGTCAGAATATGCTGTAGCAGCTTGGGTACAGGAACACGGACAGGCCGCCGGACGTTCTACTGATACTTTACCCGGTGCTGAAAATCTTTTTTTACCGCTGATGAATGGAGAAAAAGTTATCGGTGTTGTTGGCATCGCTATCGATACACGGAAGTTATCGCCGGAGGAAAGGGCTGTACTGGGCGCGTGGGTAAGCCTGCTGGCGATCGCTTTGGTGCGGGCCGGGCTGAGCAGCGAAGCAAAACAGGCCGCAATGCTGCGTGAGGCAGATAAATTACGTACAGCGCTTTTTAATTCTGTTTCCCACGAACTGCGAACGCCTTTAGCGGCTATCATGGCTTCGGTATATACCTTAAATGATAAAGCGGTTGCTTATGGTGAGAAACAGCGGCAGCAGCTTCTGGAAACCATTGCCGATGCCTCTAAAAGGATGGAACGGATCATCGGCAACCTTTTAGATACCGCCCGTCTGGAAAGCGGGATGCTGCAGCTGAAGCTGGACTGGTGCGATCTGGAGGATGTTGTCAGCGGTGCGCTGCGGCGCAGCAAGGAACATACGCAGAGCTATAAGATCAAAGTAGAGATAGCAGACGATCTGCCGCTGATTTATGCCGATGCGGCCTTACTTGAGCACGTAGTGTTGAATTTACTGGATAATGCGGTAAAATATTCAGTAGAAGGCAGTGAGATCGAAATACAGACCTGTCTTGACGATAGCGAAGTGATCGTTATGGTCAAAGATCGGGGGCTGGGGGTGACGGCCAAAGATTTACCGCATTTGTTCGATAAATTTTACAGGGCCAGACAAACGGAGAAAATCAGCGGCACCGGTTTGGGGCTGGCGATCTGCAAAGGCATTGTCGATGCCCACCGCGGCAGGATCTGGGCTAAACAGCGCACTGGTGGCGGCAGTATTTTTGCTTTTGCCTTGCCTGTAACACTGCCGGAAGAAAAGGCTGGTGAAAAAAATGACTGAAAATACATTGCGCGTTTTAATTATTGATGATGAACCCGCAATCAGAAAGCTTTTAAAAATATCAATGCAGGCCTACGGCTATGAGCTGGGTGAAGCTGCTACAGGGCAGGACGGGCTGTTAATGGCGGCCTCCTTCAGGCCGGATATTATTTTGGTTGACCTGGGGCTGCCTGATATGGACGGTAAAGCAGTTGTGAAAGCTCTGAGGGAATGGTCGGAAACGCCGATTATTGTCCTGACGGCGCGTGAGCAGGAACAGGAAAAAATTGCCGCCTTAGATGTCGGAGCTGACGACTATGTGACCAAACCCTTTGGTATGGGTGAGCTGATGGCCAGAATGAGAGTCTGTCTGCGCCGGGCCGGCAATAAAGAAGGAGAACCGATACTGACCTGCGGCGGTTTGCAGCTCAATCTTCTGGAGCACAGGGTAGTAGTGGAAGGGCGTGAAGTAAAGCTGACGCCGACAGAGTATGAGCTGCTTAAGGTGATGCTTAAATATGCCGGACGCGTGCTGACGCATAAACAGCTGCTGAAAGCTGTCTGGGGTAATGAATATGATACGGATACCCATTATATCAGGATCTATATGCGGCAGCTGCGGCGCAAAATAGAACCTGATCCGGCGCAGCCTAAATATCTGATCACCGAAGCGGGGATTGGTTACAGGTTGCTGGGCGGCGAATAAATTTCAGATAGAAAAAAGGACTATTTCGTTAAGAAATAGTCCTTTTGTTTTAATTATTCTATTCTTGTTCAAAATAATTGTTCGATAAAGCCCGGCGGCAGTACTCCAAAAAGATCTGCCAGCATGTACATGGAGAAAAACAGCGTAACTGTAAATGCTACGGTATAGGCAATTTCTTTTTTTGCAGCGTTGGCATAAACACCGCGGATAGAACAGAAAAAGATCAAAGTCCAAATGATTTTAGCCGTCATAATTTAGCTCCTTTAGTTTTCAAAAGTTCCCTTGACAACGGCCTGCCCCTCATCTACCATCAGGCGGCCCCTGGCAAAAACTTTGTTTAAGGTCAGGTCGTCGTTCCAAACGATCAGGTCCGCGTCTTTACCTACGGCAATACGGCCTTTGTCTTCAAGCTTCAGGGCATCGGCAACATTGCAGGTTATCAGCTGTAATGCTTTCTCAAAGGGCAATACGCCGGCTTTGACGATACTAAGCATTTCTTCGTATAGATAACGTGGCGCAGCGGCAGTCAGCCCGATCAGTTCATTGTTTTCGTTAAATTTAGGCATGCTGCCGTTACCATCGCTGCTCAAGGTCAGACGTTCCAAAGGTACGCCTGCGTCTAAAGCCTGTTTAACAGCCTGAGGCACAGGGATAGCACTGCCTGTCATGCCGCAGGTCAGATCAATAATACCGCCCTGCAGTGCGAATTGGATAGTCTGTTTGTAAAGCATGGGATTTCGGTTGACATGGGTAGGACGGAACACACTGATCGGCAGCTCTGTAGTTTCAAGGATCTCAAGAACCGGTTCCAGACCGCGTTTACCGTCGCCCATATGGATGTGCAGCACGCCGGCTTTGCCGCTCAGCATACCGCCGATACGGGCTTCTGCTGCCAGGCTGGCATAAGCCTGTGGGCTGGGCATAGACGAACGGTGATCGCTCATTGCGACCTTGCCGCCCAATATTTTGTCGATCAAAACGATGTCACTGCGCAGAGTTCCGGTGATATGCCCGCTGTCAGCAGGATAGGCTCCGGAATAGATCCAGGTGGAAATACCCTCTTCTTCCAGGCCACGGGCTTTCGCCAGCAGATTTTCCATACTGCGGGTCACGCCGTCAGTGCCAAGCAGCCCGATTACTGTCGTAGTACCTGCCGTTGTCAGCTGTGACAGCTGGATTTCAGGTACGCGGGTAGCAAAGCTGCCTTCGCCGCCGCCGCCCGTAATATGAATATGCTGGTCAATAAAACCGGTAGTGACTTTAGCCCCGCTGACGTCAATAACGGTGCAGTCAAAAGGCAGCTCGCCGATTGACGGAGCCATATGAACGATTTTACGTCCGGCCAGCAGGAGATCCTGGCAGCCTGTATCGGCAGGAGCGTAAATATGAGCATTTTTTATGAGTGTAAACATAGCTACCTCCATCAATATATAAATTAACTATTATCAATTCGCTTTAGCTGCTTATAATTCCTGCTGCCAACCAAGATTTTCTGCAGTGAAAGTAAAAAAAACTGTCGTTTTTGACATCGGGGATAAGCAGACTCTGGCTGGATGATGTAAATAATGCTGCACTTACCCCTTGCGAATACATATTTCTTATTTGAACATATTATAAATATGTGATTTATAATTAACAGCAGACTAATAAAATATATTATTTTAAAAAATAATATTTACTTTCTGAAGAATATATGGTTAAATTCAAATGAGAATAGAATTTAGGAGCGTCCGAAAGTGAAAAGACAAACAGGCTTTACTTTAGTTGAATTGGTGATTGTTATCGCAGTGCTGGGAATTTTAGCAGGTCTGGCGATTCCATATTTTATGGAAGCCCGCGAGGAAGCGGCGAAAAAGGAATGTCTGGCTAACCGGACGCAGATCATGCGGATGTTCCACGCTCAGCAGGCGTCGAACTACAACGGGACACTGGTGGGATTTCTGGCAGAAGTTGTAAAAGAACCTAACGATAATAAATATTTTAATTTTGTCCCTAAATGTGCCGATAATGGCACTTACAGCGTCAGTAATGAAAAAGTAGTCTGTTCTATTGCTGAGCATAATGAAGCTAATGTCAGCGATGATGCCAGTGTTATAGATAATATTACGAATGGCTTTCAAGAATTTCTTGATAAGTACGGCGCTATGACAGATCAGCAACTGAAGGATCTGGGCTGGTGGCCAACTTATGCCTCTGGCGTATTAGTAAAGACCAATGATGGTTTTAGAGAAGCTTATTATAAAGAAAAAGGAAAATGGCCCAGCGGAGTAGATTTAAATGGCAATACGATTTATTTTAAATTTCATTTAACTGCAGATGGCAGTTTTCTGACCTATGCAAATGGTAATGGCGATTTTAAAAATAGTGGAGATTGGGGCACTAATTATATATACGATTCTGCAGCTAAAAAATGGTATTATAGTCCCCAAGGGACGAATTTAGGTGGTATTTCCAACAGTGTTGACAAAGGTGGGAAAACGGAAGCGCAGATAATTGATAAAATAAAAAACGAAGGCTGGGAAGAAGTCACCCTGACAGGCAACACTTTCAGCAAATAACATAATTTGATAAATTAAACGATAAAACTCAGCGCTGAAGCGCTGAGTTTTTATTTATATCTGGATATTGATTTAAAACAAAAACACCCTTCTTTATTAAAAGAAGGGTGTTGCTCTTTGATGGTGCCTCAGCACAGAATCGAACTGTGGACACAAGGATTTTCAGTCCTTTGCTCTACCAACTGAGCTACCGAGGCAAAATGGCGACCCGGATGGGACTCGAACCCACGACCTCCGCCGTGACAGGGCGGCATTCTAACCAACTGAACCACCGGGCCATTGGTGGGGCTACATAAAACTTCTACCAAAATAAAAAATGGTGGGCGCTGACGGGATCGAACCGCCGACATTCTGCTTGTAAGGCAGACGCTCTCCCAGCTGAGCTAAGCGCCCGAATGGTGACCGGTAGGGGAATCGAACCCCTGATACCGCCGTGAAAGGGCGGTGTCTTAACCGCTTGACCAACCGGCCAAATTTTGGTGACCCATGTAGGCCTCGAACCTACGACACCCTGATTAAGAGTCAGGTGCTCTACCAACTGAGCTAATGGGCCGTCGTAATGTTGCTTATATAGAATACACGAAAATGGAAAGTTTGGCAAGAGTTTTTTCGCTGTTTTTCTAATTTTTCCTAAAACCGCAGGAAGCTGTTTTAAAAAAACGGTAAAATTGTGTATACATGTGGAAAGGATTGACGCTGACGTGTTAAAGAAGGTAAAATAAAAACAGTTAGCTTGTTGAACTAAATGAAGGCTTCCCCTAAAAATTTTTTGGAGGATTAAAACATGAAATATGATATCGCAATTATCGGCGGCGGTCCGGCGGGCCTGTCGGCGGCTATTACTGCCAGCAGTAAAGGACGGAAGGTAGTGGTGTTTGAGGCTCACGGTTTCAGTCCCCGTCTGCGCAGTGTCGAGCTTATCACAGATTATATGGGCTGTCCCGATATTTCCGGCAATGAGCTGATGGACAGGTTCATCGAGCATGCACGCCATATCGGTGCGGAGATTATCGAAGAAAAAATAGTTTCATTAAAAGAGAAAGCCGGTTATTTTGAACTGGGTACGCCTAACAGCCAGTATAATGCCGATACGGTAATTCTTGCTACGGGTATTTCCCGTTCCAGCCTGCTGCCGGGCGAAAAAGAATTTTTAGGCCGCGGCGTAAGCTATTGCGCCAAAGTCGACGGCGCCGAATACAAAGGTAAGCGCGTTGCTGCGATCGCCACTGTTCCTGATGCGATGGAAGAAATAGAATATCTGGCTGATATCTGCAGTGAAGTAATTTTTATTCCCCGTTTTCAGGGCTTCGTAGCTCCAAAACGCAAAAATGTAACGGTGATTCTGGATCAGCCGACTGATATTACCGGTACCGACAGAGTAACCGGGTTGCATACCACTGGTGAATTTTTCAGTGTCCAGGCAGTCTTTATGTTCCGTGCTTCTGATCCGCTCAACAGCTTTTTGCCGGGTCTGCAGATGCGCGGCCGTTCTGTTCTTGTCGACGACCAGGCTGAAACAAGCATCGAAGGCGTTTTCGCCGGCGGCGACTGCACCGGTCAGCCCTGGCAGGTCAATCGTGCGGCCGGTCAGGCTCAGAAAGCCGCTATCAGCGCGATCAATTATCTGGCCAAACGTGACGGTTTGATTGAAACTTTTAAAGAATACAGCTGATTTTAAACTGAATAACAGTGATTTTACGGGCACGCCGATGTTCTTCGGCGTGTTCTCTTTCATATTATGGTAAATTGTGCTAAAATAAAGTTTACGAAGTAATTCAACATTTGGAGGAATGAATAATGTTAGATATGAAATTTGTTAGGGAAAATCCTGAATTGGTTATGGACGCTATGCGTAAGCGTAACGCCAATGTGAACCTTGACGAATTTTTGGAATTGGAAAAGAAACGCCGTGAATTGACCCTGCAGGTCGAGGCTCTTAAAAGCCAGCGCAACGCAGCTTCTCAGGAAATCGGCAAAATGAAAAAAGCCGGTGAGAATGCAGATGCGCAGATGGCCGAGGTCCGTGCCCTGGGTGATAAGATCGCGGAAGATGATAAAGAGCTGAAGGATATCGAAGCCAGATTAAAAGAAATTCTGATGACGATTCCGAATATGCCGGCAGCAGATACACCTGTTGGCAGCAGTGATGCCGATAATCCGGTAGTGCGTACCTGGCGCGAACCGGCTAAATTTGCTTTTGAGCCTCAGGCTCATTGGGATATCGGCGAAAAATTGAATATCCTCGATGTTGAACGTGCCGGCAAGGTTTCCGGCGCCCGCTTTACTTTTTACCGCGGACTCGGTTCCCGGCTGGAACGTTCCGTAATCAATTTCTTTCTGGATATCCATACCGGTGAAAACGGCTATACGGAATTTTTCCCGCCGTTCATCGTCAATAAAGACAGTATGCAGGGAACAGGCCAGCTTCCTAAATTTGCTGAAGATATGTTCAAACTGGAGGGGCTGGATTATTACCTGATCCCTACTGCCGAAGTTCCGATCACGAATCTGCACCGCGACGAAATTTTAAGCGGCGACGATCTGCCGCTGTATTATACTGCCTACAGCGCCTGCTTCCGCGCTGAAGCAGGCAGTGCCGGCCGCGATACCCGCGGTCTGATCCGTCAGCATCAGTTTAATAAAGTAGAACTGGTAAAATTCACCAAGCCGGAAGATTCCTGGGACGAATTGGAAAAACTGACGGCTAATGCCGAAAAGGTGCTGCAATTATTGGAACTGCCGTATCGTGTCGTGCGTCTTTGCACAGGTGATATTGGGTTCAGCTCTGCTGCAACTTATGATTTGGAAGTGTGGCTGCCGGCGGCTAACTGCTATCGTGAAATTTCTTCCTGCTCCAATTTCCTTGATTTCCAGGCTCGCCGCGCTAACATCCGTTTCCGCCGCGACACTAAATCCAAACCGGAATTCGTACATACCCTGAATGGTTCAGGTGTGGCGGTAGGACGTACTGTTGCCGCTATTCTCGAGAATTACCAGCAGGCAGACGGCAGCGTTATCGTGCCGAAAGTCCTGCGGCCTTATATGGGCTGCGACGTTATCGAAGCACCTAAAAAATAAGTAGTTTTTGCAAACCCCTGCTTTTAATAAGCGGGGGTTTTCCATATTTAGGTATTTTGTGTTGTCAAATCAGCATAGATTACTATATTTAGTAGTGACTTATTTAGTAAAAAAATATTAAAAATCCTAAAAAACCAGTAAAATTTTAGTAAAAACAGACGTTAAGCGTGATTATCACGGTTTTGCCTGAAACTCCTCAAATTTTTTTCAATTTCTTTCATTTTCCTATTGTACTTTCAGTAATTTGTGGTAAAATCATATGAGTAAAATCAATGCTAAAGCAAGGGGAGAGTGGATATGAAGAAGGACATCTTTTTTCAACTTAGTCAAAATGCTGCAGAAAGGCTGGCAGAGCGCTTTGGAACGCCGCTGCTGGTACTTTCTTTAGAACAAATAGAAAAGAACTATCGCTTTTTGAAAAAGCACTTGCCGCGTGTGCAGCTTTACTATGCGATCAAGGCCAATCCGCATCAGCGGATCTTGGAACTGCTGCGTGACCTGGGTTCCTGCTTTGATGTTGCTTCTGACGGCGAGATCAGAACTCTGGCAGCAATGGGTATTGACGGCGAGCGTCTGATTTACGCCAATCCTATCAAAACCGGCGGCGGTCTGCAGGCCTGCTGTGACGTCGGTGTACATAAAATGACTTTTGACAGCGAAAGTGAAATCGTAAAAATGGCACAGGGCTGCCCCGGTGCTACGGTGCTTCTGCGTATCCGTATCGACAATTCTTCCGCACATGTAGATTTGAATAAAAAATTCGGCGTAGGCCGCGAACGCGCAGTAGAACTACTGCAGGCAGCACAGGCTGCCGGTCTTGACGCCGCCGGCGTTTGTTTCCATGTCGGCAGCCAGACGATGAGCGCCGATCCATATCTGAATGCGCTTGATCTGGCCCGCGAGATTTTTGAAGAAGCTGCCGCTGCAGGGATGCAGCTGCGGATCTTAGATATTGGCGGCGGATTTCCGATTCCCGAACCCAAGGTGCGTTTTAATTTAAAAGAAATGCTTAAACAGATCAACGCCCGTCTGGACGAAGATTTTCCCAATGTAGAGATCTGGGCGGAACCGGGACGTTTTATGTGCGGTACGGCTGTCAACCTTATTACCAGCGTCATCGGTGTTACTGAACGCGGCGGTCAGCCCTGGTATTTCCTTGATGATGGTTTATACGGAACTTTTTCCGGCGTTATTTTTGACCAGTGGGACTTTAAGCTGATCAGCTTTAAAGAAGGAGAAGAAGTGGAAGCCACTTTTGCCGGTCCCAGCTGTGATTCGCTGGATATCATGTTCCGCGGCAAACTGACTGTGCGCCAGGAGGTAGGCGATCTGCTGCTGGTTCCTTCCTGCGGCGCTTATACTTCGGCTTCGGCGACGACCTTCAACGGTTTCAGTAAAGCCAATTTTATCGTTTGGGAAGATTTAAAAGACGAAATCGAGCCGCAGCCGCAGGCTGCTATGGTTGGCTGAACAACAGAATATCTTTGCTCCGGCTGTTTGCAGCCGGAGTATTTTTATTGCGGTGAGCAGGCGGTTGCAGCGGTAGTTTGACGAAGCGTTACAATTGCTTGTAACGCCTTGCTGCTTGTGATAAAATGTAAAGATAACATGGATAAGTGTTTGTATTTATCGTGGAGGCTTTCTTTTGCAGGCAGATCAGAAAAAAATGCCGCTTGTAGCGGCTATGCTCAAATATAAAAAAGAACAGGTCTATCCTTTCCACACGCCGGGACATAAAGGCGGCCGCGGAATGGAACCGCTTCTGGCTGGCGAGCTGGGAGCAGGCGCATTGCAGATGGACGTTTCGCTGATGGCGGAGCTGGATGACATCCATTGTCCTGAAGGCTGTATTGCCGCAGCGCAGACCCTGGCCGCACAGCTTTACGGCAGCGACCGCTGTTTTTTTGCTGTTAACGGTACGACGCAGGCCATTCAGGCAATGCTGATGACTGCTGTCAAACCGGGCGGTAAAGTTCTTATTCCCCGCAATGCTCACCGCAGTGTTGCCGGAGGGCTGCTTTTAGGTGATCTGGAACCGGTATACGTATTACCGCAGTTTGATGCGGTTTTTGGTATCAACACGCAGGTCACTGCCGGGCAGATCGAAGAAGCTCTGCAAAAAGATCCTTCTATTAAAGCAGTGTTTCTGACCAGCCCTAATTATTACGGTCAGGCTGCTGATATTAAAACGATTGCTCAAATAGCCCATAAATATGGTGCTGCACTATTGGTAGATGAAGCGCACGGCCCGCATCTTGGTTTCAGCGAATTATTGCCGCCTTCGTCTATGGAGTGCGGCGCGGATGCCTGCGCGCAAAGCACGCATAAAATTTTGGGTGCTATGACGCAATGCTCGATGCTGCATGTGCAGGGCCGGCGCCTTGATTTAAAGCGGGCTGCTGATGTTATGAGTCTGCTGACGACAACCAGCCCCAATTATCTGCTGATGGCGTCTCTGGACGCGGCGCGTTTCCAGCTGGCGACAGGCGGCAGGCAGATGGCGGCACAGGCTGTGGCTGCGGCAGACAGATTGCGGCGGCTTTTAAAGACCTTCAAGGGGCTGAAGCAGCTGACGGCTGATTGTGCCGGCAGTAACGGTATTGCCGGGTTTGACAGTACCAAGGTGACGGTCAATGTAGCCGCCTGGGGTTATACAGGTATTGAAGCTGGGGAAAAACTGCGGCAGGCAGGTGTTGCCGTAGAACTGACAGATGCCGATAACGTGTTATTTTTAGTTACCTATAGCGACGGCGGAGCTGATTATGATGCCGTACTCGCTGTGATACAACAGGTTTTTACCGAACTGGAAAAAAACAAAAAAACGCCGCGCCGTTTGACGGTCAGCCCACAGCTTCCTGCACCGCAGCAGGTGATGTCTTTACGGCAGGCCTTCGACAGCGCGAAGACCAGCATACCTCTGTGCCGTGCGGCCGGAAAAATCTGTGCCGAGCAGGTAAGCTTTTATCCGCCCGGCATACCGGTACTTTTGCCGGGTGAGCTGATTACAGAAGCGATCATCGCTTACTGTGAAAATATGAAAAACTTGAACCTGCCGGTCAGCGGACCCGCTGACGGCAGCTTGAGGGAAATACGAGTGGTGTTTTGATGAACAAAGGGTATTTTATCACATTGGAAGGCCCCGACGGCAGCGGCAAAAGCACGCAGCTGGAGCTGATCGCAGAGTACCTGAGGCAGAACGGACGAGAAGTTGTCTGCACCCGTGAACCGGGAGGCAGCGAAGCTGCTGAACGCCTGCGTCAGCTGGTGCTTGACCCGCAGCTGGACATAGACGCGCGTACAGAAACTTTGCTGTATCTGGCAGCACGTGCTGATCATTTAGATAAGGTCGTGCGTCCGGCGTTAGCGTCCGGAAAAATCGTGCTTTGTGACCGTTTCAGCGATTCGACACTGGTTTACCAGGGCTTTGTTCGCGGTCTGCCGCTGCAGGAGCTGCTGCAGCTGAACACTTTTGCAACGGGCGGGCTGGAACCAGATTTGACGCTGCTGCTGGACGGAGATCCTCTGCTGCTTGCAGGTCGCAGGTCGCAGCGCGGTGTGACTGACCGTTTTGAAAACGAAGGACTTGCTTTTCAGCTCAAGGTAAGACAGGGATTTGTCGAACTCAGTAAGGCCTATCCACAGCGGATCAGGGTCATTGATGCTTTGCAGGAACAGGAAAGCGTACGCGGCTGTCTGATCAGCGAGTTGGAGGCTTTACTTAAAGGGTAAGCGAGGAAAGGATACCTATGTGGGACGATATTCTGGGACATGAACAGAATAAGGAATTTTTAGCCAGGCTGCTGCAGCCGGGTAACAGGCCGCATGCACTGCTTTTTTACGGCCCGGAAGGTATTGGTAAAAAGCAGCTGGCCTTGCGTTTTGCTAAAACATTCCTGTGCCAGAAGCCGGACGAACATCCCTGCGGCAGGTGCGAATCCTGCCGTCTGATCAATCTGGCAGAGCACAGCTTTGCCCATCCTGATTTTATTCTGGTGGAGCAGGAAGCTCCCGGGAAAGACCTGAAAATAGAACAGATCAAGGAAATGAGCAGGCAGGCCGCCTTTGCGCCTGCGCTTTCAAGCCATAAGGTATGCGTCATCGACGCTGCTGACAGGATGACGGTAGAAGCGGCGAACAGCCTTTTAAAGCTGCTCGAAGAGCCGCCGCCAAACTGGATGTTTATTCTGGTTGCGTCGCGGCTGGAACGCCTGTTGCCGACGATCCTTTCGCGGGTCATTCAATTACGCTTTGACCAGATACCCCTGGCACTGACACAGGAGGCTTTGAACAGGCTCGGGCTGGAACGCCCGGAACTGCTGGCCCGCCTGGCAGGCGGTTCGCTTGGCGCTGCTGTCAATTTGGCTGCTGCAGATGCCGTCAGCTACCGCGATCAGGCTTTGGAATTTCTGGAAGCCCTGCCGCTGGCGCAGCCCATGCGGTATGTAGCTTCGCAGCCATGGCTCGAAAGCTATGACAAACAGGGCGGTTTATTATTTACGGAAATGCTGCTGTTTTTAGCCCGGGACGTTTTGCTTTGGCAAAACGGACTGGAGGAACAGATTTATAACTGTGACTGCACAGATAGATTACGGCGTTTGGCCGCCTCATGGCCCGCTTCGCATTTGAAGCAGGCGGCGGACATCGCCCAGCAAGCATATCAGGCCATCGAAAGCAATGCCGGCGCCAAGCTGGTTTTGGAAACGGTGGTACTTAAAACAGACATACTTCGGAAGGAGGAGAGATAGTGCCAACAGTTGTAGGTATAAGATTCAAAAAAGCAGGTAAAATATATTATTTTGATCCCGCACTCAGCAGCGTAGCCCAGGGGGATCATGCCATTGTCGAAACTGCCCGCGGGGTAGAATACGGCGAAGTAGTAGTAGGGCCGCGCGAGGTCAGCGACAGTGAGGTGGTTTCGCCTTTGAAACCGGTGCTGCGCAAAGCTACTGATGAAGATGCCCAGAAAGTCGAAGAAAATATCGTACGCGAGAAAGAAGCTTTCAATATCTGCCTGCGTAAGATCACTAATCACGATCTGCCGATGCGTCTGATCGATGTGGAATTTACTTTTGACGTCAATAAAATCATATTTTATTTCACAGCCGAAGGGCGTATAGATTTCCGCGAGCTGGTCAAAGACCTGGCCGCTGTGTTTCGTACCCGGATCGAGCTGCGCCAGATCGGCGTGCGCGATGAAGCAAAAATGCTGGGTGGGATCGGCAGTTGCGGCAGGCCGTTGTGCTGCTCTACTTTTTTAGGTGACTTTGAACCGGTATCGATCAGAATGGCTAAAGATCAGAATCTGTCGCTGAATCCGGCGAAGATTTCGGGTATCTGCGGTCGTCTGATGTGCTGCCTGAAATATGAAAACCATATGTACTGCTGCAAAGAAGGCGGCTGTAAACGTAACTGCGGCAACGACCGTGTCGAGATCCCAAAATTGGGCTCGCTGGTAGTAACGCCGCTGGGAGAAGGCAAAGTAACAGGCATCAACCGCGCTATGCGTACGGCTTCCGTGCAGCTGACGCCCGATAACGTTATCCAGGTAGAATGGGACGAGATCGTTGATGCTTCCAAGGCCGATCCGATCTGAAATGAGTAAAGCTACAGAACGCTGCGATTCCCTGCCCGGCTGTAATTATGCGATCTGGCAGGACTCGGAAGAATTTTGTTTTACGACGGATGCTGTTTTTCTGGCAGCTTTCCCGCATTTGGTCAGGCAGGCCCGTGTTTTGGAACTTGGCGCCGGTACAGGGGCCATCAGCCTGCTGCTGGCAGCACGCGGTGCGGCTCAAGTAGTAGGCGTTGACTGTAATCCTCATGTAGTAGAGCTGATGCGCCGCAGCATTGCGGCCAACGGGCTGGAGGAATGTGTCAGTGCCGAGCTGGCCGATCTGCGGGAGCTGAAAGCGCTTTATCGTTCGGAAAGTTTCGATCTGATCGCCGCTAATCCGCCCTACCGTAACAGCGGTAAGGTTCGCCGGGTAGCGACTGCGGCCTGCCATGAACTGACGGCAACGCTGGAGGATTTCTTCCGCGCCGCCGCCTATCTGGTCAAATATCGAGGGCGTTTTGCCATTGTGCAGCTGCCCGAACGATTTACGGAATGTATGGAACTGGCGCTTAAATATGGTCTGCAGCCGAAAAAACTGCAATGGGTACATGCCTTTGCGGATAAGCCCGCCTGGATCTTTCTCATGGAAATGGTCAAAGGCGGCAGTTACGGACTGGAGGTTTTGCCGCCGCTTATTATGTATAATGAGGACGGCAGCCACAGCAAACAGACTTTGGAGTATTACGGTATGGCGGAGGAGGCAGAATAATGGCAGGAATTTTATATTTGTGCGCAACGCCGATCGGCAATCTGGAAGATATGACGCCCAGGGCGCAGAGAATGCTGGCCGAGGCTGATATTATCGCTGCCGAAGATACCCGTCATACACTGCAGTTATTGAACCGTTTCAATATCAAGGGACGGCTGGTACGCTATGATGAGCACAGCAAAGAACGGCAGGGAGCTTATCTGCTGGACGAACTGCTGTCCGGAAAAAATATCGCTTTAGTCAGTGACGCCGGGTTTCCCGGTATCGCTGATCCGGGCGAACAACTGGCCAGACTGGCGATCGATGCCGGCGTGCAGGTAGTGCCTGTACCTGGTGCCAACGCCGCGTTATGCGCGCTCATTGCTTCAGGTCTGCCTGCCTCGCCGTTTTTTTTCGGCGGATTTCTGCCCAAGAGCAAAAAAAACAGGCGGCAGCAGCTGGAAGAATGGCAGTATCTGCCGGCTACGATTATTTTGTACGAAGCGCCGCACAGGATCGAACAGGTGCTGCGGGAAGTGCTGGAGGTCTGGGGGGACAGACAACTGGCAGCAGCGCGTGAGCTGACCAAGCTGCATGAGGAGTTTTTCCGGGGCACGGTCAGTCAGTGCCTGACCTGGCTGCATGAAAATAAGCCCCGCGGTGAATTCTGCCTGGTCATCGCCAGAGGCCTGGAACAGCCGCAGCCTGCGCAGGAAGCAAAGGATCCGCTGGCGCAGGTACAGGAACTGTTGGCTCGCGGCGTCGATAAAAAAACGGCGCTGGCGCAGGTTGCTAAAGCAAATAAGATTCCCAAACGGGAATTATATAATAAATTAATTTCAGAAGAAGAAGGGATCAACATATGACAAAACCAACGTTTTATATCACCACCCCGATCTATTATCCCAGCGATAAACTGCATATCGGTCATGCTTACTGTACGACTATCGCCGATACCGTGGCCCGTTATCATCGTGCCAAGGGCGAAGACGTCTTTTTTCTGACCGGCAGTGACGAGCATGGTCTGAAGATTCAGCGTAAAGCTACGGAGATGGGTGTTACCCCGATACAATATGTTGACGAGATCATCGCAAATTTCAAACTTTTATGGCAGCGCCTCAATATCACCAATAACGATTTTATTCGTACCAGCGAAGAACGCCATCATAAGGTTGTGCAAAGTATTTTGCAGAAAATCTTTGAACAGGGCGATATTTATAAAAAGAATTATGAAGGCTGGTACTGTGTACCCTGCGAATCCTACTGGCTGGAGCGTCAGCTGGTCGACGGCAAATGCCCCGACTGCGGCCGTCCGGTAGAGCGTATGGAAGAAGAAAGCTATTTCTTTAAGCTTTCCAAATATCAGGACCGTCTGCTGGAATATATCGAAACTCATCCCGACTTCATTCAGCCTGTGGCACGCCGCAACGAGATGATCAACTTCATCAAACAGGGACTGGAAGATCTGAGCATCACCCGCACCACTTTCGACTGGGGCATCCCTGTGCCTTTTGACAACAAACACGTTGTCTATGTCTGGTTTGACGCGCTGCTCAACTACTTTACCGGTATCGGTTATGGCAGTGATCCGGAAAAATTCAATAAATACTGGCCTGCTAACCTGCATCTGGTCGGCAAGGAGATCGTGCGTTTCCATACTATCATCTGGCCGATCATGCTGATGGCTATGGGTGAAGAACTGCCGAAACAGGTTTACGGACATGGCTGGCTGGTAGTTGAAGGCGACAAAATGTCCAAATCCAAGGGCAATGTCATTGATCCTCTGGCGCTGATCGACGAATTTGGCGCCGATGCGATCCGTTATTTCCTGCTGCGCGAGATCAACCTCGGCAGTGACGGCAATTTTTCGCGCGACGCGCTGATCACCCGCATCAACGCTGATCTGGCCAATGACCTTGGCAACCTGCTGCACCGGACGGTCAGCATGATCGAAAAATATCACGGCGGCGTGATCCATAAAACCGCCTGCAGTGATCTTCTTGATGACGAGCTGATCGCCCTGGTCAATGAAACTGTTGCAAAATATCAGGACGCTATGGATCATATGGAAATCAACACGGCGATCAAAGCTCTGTGGACGCTTATCAGCCGTGCCAATAAATACATTGATGAAACAGGCCCCTGGCTGCTGGCAAAAGATCCCGCCAAAGCAGCGCGTCTGAAAACAGTTATGTATAATCTGGCAGAGGTATTGCGCATCGTCGCTATCCTTACAAGTCCTTATATTCCTTCTACCAGTCCCAAGATCTATACCCAGCTGGGCCTCACTGCTCCCGAGCAGTTCCTGCTGGCCGATACCGCCTGGGGCGGGCTGCCTGACGGCACCAAAGTGCAGAAGGGTGAGCCGCTGTATCCGCGTATCGAGATCACTGAAAGCGGAGAAACTGTTATCGCCGCTACCAAAAAGGCTGCTCCGGCCGCTAAACAAGCAGTTAAGGCCGAAGTAAAAGCTGAGGCCAAACCGGAAAGCAAAGCCGCGGCAACAGAAGAAATAACTATCGATGATTTTATGAAGATAGATCTGCGCGTAGCTACCATTACCGCAGCAGAGCGCGTACCTAAAACCGATAAGCTGATGAAGCTTGAGGTCAGGATCGGCGAAGAAGAACGTACCATCGTTTCCGGGATCGCGCAGCATTATACTGCCGAAGAGCTGATCGGCCGCAATGTTATCGTGATCGCCAACCTGAAAGCTGCAAAACTGCGTGGGATCGAATCCCGCGGGATGCTGCTGGCCGCCTCTGACGGAGAAGGTAAGCTGGTGCTGGCTGATGCCCCCGATATCGCTTCCGGGAGCAAGGTGAAATAAGATGTCACGTACAGGACTATTCGATTCCCATGCCCATATGGACTCGGACTATTTTACCGATGACCGCGACGTGCTGCTTACACAGCTGCAGGAAGAACTGGACGGGATTATCAATCCCGGCTGTGATGAGATCACGTCGGGTTTCGCTGTAAGTTTAGCTGAAAAATATGATTTTATGTATGCCGCTGTGGGCTGGCATCCTGAAGACCTTGAGGGTATTTTGGATAACAGCTATCTTGACAAGCTGGCAGCCTGGGCCGTCCACCCCAAGGTAGTAGCCATCGGCGAGATCGGCCTCGACTATTACTGGAAGGGCAACGAGCCGAAGGATGTGCAGAAGCGCCGTCTTTTAGAACAGCTCGATCTGGCCAAACAGTTCGACCTGCCGGTGATCATTCACGACCGCGATGCGCACGGCGATATCCTGGAGATCTTCCAAAAAGAAGTCACAGGTGTGCGGGCAGTGTTCCACTGCTATTCCGGCTCACTGGAAATGGCGAAGGAACTGCTTAAGCGAGGATTTTATCTTGGGTTTGGCGGCACCTCTACTTATAAAAATGCCGCAAAAGTGCGCGAGGTCCTGCAGTATGTGCCGGATGACCTGCTGCTGTTTGAAACAGATTCACCTTATCTGACGCCGGTGCCTTATCGCGGCAAGCGTAATCAGCCGGGTTATACCGAGCTGGTGGCACGCAATGCGGCCGAAGTGCGCGGCACGACCTTTGAAGCGCTGGCAGCGCAGACTACTAAAAATGTCAAAACTCTTTTTAATAAAATAAAATAAAATACAAACTGCCTGTTTGTTTTTCGCAAACAGGCAGTTTGTATTTTAAGGCTGTTATTTTCCAGAAGTCAAAACAAGTATCTGTGTCCACAGTAGTTTTTACGTTTTTGTTTTTTGTGCAAAAGCTTATGTGTGTTTAAGGGCGACAGTTTGACAGAAAATTTTTCTTTATGGTAAAATTATACGTCTTTAAAAGGAGGTACAATTTATGCCTAATAGAAAATCATTATATAGAGCAATGGAAATTTTGCCGCTGCTGTTAGTGGTAGTTTTAGTTTTCAGCGCTATTTGTCTGGCTAACAGCAAAGAAATAGTTTTGCGTTACGACGGGCAGGAAAAAGTAGTGACCACTATTCTTGAAGATCCCCGTTCTATTTTGGAAGAGTCCGGCGTCAAGGTCGGCAAAGAAGACCGCATACTGATTTCTCCGGCAAATGCCGAAAAAAAGACCAGGGAAGTTATTGAGCTGAAACGCGCTCTGCCTGTAACGATCGAAAAATATGGCGTCAGCAAAAAATTCTATACCGGTAAAGCAACTGTCGGCGAGGCGCTGGATGCCCTGGCGATCAATTATGAAGGCAAAACAGTCTATCCCGCTGTTGATACGCCGATCACTTCCGACCTGGAGATCCATATTTTAGGGCGTTTTGATGAGCTGCATGAAGAAGAGCAGCCGATCGAGCCGCCTGTGGAGTTTGTTGATAATCTGGAAAAGCCGTATGGTGAGAATAAGGTGCTGGAACCGGGCGTACCCGGCAAGATGAAGGTGACCAGAAAAACTACGCTTAAAGACGGCCTGTTCCAAACTCATATCATCAGCAAGACAGTGCTGGAAGAGCCTAGACGTGAACTGGTAGAGCGCGGCATGGCCCGTTCTATCGAAACTTCGCGCGGGCGGATGCGTTATAATAAAGTTATGACCATGGAAATCACCGCCTATACATTGGGTGAGGGCAGCGGTACCGGACGAACTTCGATAGGACTGGTGCCTTACGAAGGTATCGTGGCCGTTGACCCGCGGGTTATCCCGTATTATACTAAACTGTATATCCCCGGTTATGGCATTGCCATGGCTGGCGATACCGGCGGCGCTATCCGCGGCAATCGGCTGGACGTGTTTATGCACGACTGGCACAGAGCCATTCAATGGGGACGCCGTACCTTAGACGTATATATCTTAGAGTAACGGAGGCGCGGACTTGCTGAAAGAAGTTCTCGTAGTAGAAGGAAAAATGGATACAGTGGCGATCAAACGCGCCCTGGAAGCCGATACCATCGAAACAGGCGGTTTTACCTTAGCGCCATATACCCTGCGGCAGATCGAAGCCGCATATAAAAAGCGGGGCATCATTATCCTAACTGACCCGGACGGTGCCGGCGAACGTATCCGCCGCTTTCTGACGCAGCGCTTTCCCGAAGCGGGGCAGGCCTTTGTACCTAAAGCGGACGCTACGGCGCACAATGATGTGGGCATCGAGCAGGCTCAGCCTGAGGCGATCCTGGCAGCGCTGAGTAAGGTGCGCCACCATGAATATAAGCCTGACAGCGAATTTACCAGCCAAGACCTGTGGCAGAACGATCTGGCCGGAACAGGCAGTGCGGCGTATCGCCGTGATAAAATGGGCGCTTTGCTGGGCATCGGCTACGGCAACGCCAAAAGGTTTTTAGAGCGGCTCAACAGCTATGGGGTCACCCGCAGCGAATTTGACGAGGCGCTTGCGCAGTTAGGAGAACAGCATGGATAAACCGATTATTGCCAGACGCGAAGTCACCAATCATATATTGCACACCTTTAAATTAAAAGCGGATAAAAGACTGGGACAGAACTTCCTGATCGACGAAGAAGTCGTACGCAGGATCGTTGCTGCTGCAGAACTGTCTGAGGACGACACGGTTTTAGAGGTCGGCCCCGGTATAGGCACTTTGACGCAGGGACTGGCGCAGAGCGGCGCCAGGGTCGTAGCAGTCGAGCTGGATAAAAGGCTGCTGCCGGTGTTGGCAAAAACACTGGAAGGCTACGATAATGTGCGTATAGAAAACGGCGATATCCTGGAAGTCGATATCAAAAATATTGTTGGCGCGCCGACCTTTAAGGTGGCGGCTAACCTGCCTTATTATATTACCACGCCGATCATTTTCAATCTGCTGGAACAGCGCCTGCCTATGGAACGGCTGGTTGCCATGGTGCAGAAGGAAGTAGCCGAGCGGATGGTCGCGAAGCCCGGCGGCAAAGATTACGGCGCTTTGTCAGTTTCGATCCAATATTATACCGAGCCGGAGATAGCCTTTATCGTACCGCCGGAATCCTTTATCCCGGCGCCCAATGTCGACAGTGCCGTCATTGTCTGCAAACGCCGTACCGTACCGCCGGTCGAGGTCTGCGACGAAAAACTGTTCTTCAAAGTCGTAAAGGCGGCTTTTTCCGTACGCCGTAAAATGCTCAGTAACGCTCTCAAAAATATGGGCATCAGCAGCGTACAGGCTGCGGCATGGTTGGAACGTGCTGGTATCGACCCCAAGCGCCGTGGCGAAACGCTGTCGCTGGCAGATTTTGCCAGCCTGACCAACTGCTTTAAAGAAGTGCTTGCAGAAGCAGAGCAGTAAAAATAATCAAAGGAAAAATGCCTATGAAAAAGATCGCTGTTTTAAGATGTCTGCGTACCAGTAATAACTGTACCGGCAGCGGCTGTCTTAAAGCATTCAATAATAAAACCAACGCTTTTGCCGTTTATGAGGCAGAGGAAACAGAACTGGCCGCTTTTTTGAACTGCAGCGGCTGCGGTGATGTACAGATGCCCAATAACGAGGAAGGTCTGCGCAAAAAGCTGGACCGCCTTGTTACTATCGGCGTTGAAGCCGTGCATTTGAGCGGCTGTACCAAAAAGAAGGACGCACAGGGAGAAAAACATGAATGCCCGGTGATCACCAAAACTGCCGAATACCTGGAGCAGCAGGGTATTACTGTTGTCAGAGGCACACATCACTAAAAATAAAAAGCTAAAAAGCATCGACAAATTTTGTCGATGCTTTTTTATTTTTATCTATGAAATTACGGCGATTAGTTGAGCCGGTCAGCCGTCCTGCTTCAGCAGCAGCCGCAGCTTATCCAGCCCTTTGAGCCGGTGCTTGGTGACGTTGCGTACACTGCAGCCCAGCAGGCGGGCTGCTTCTTTGGGTTTCTGCTCGCGCAAAAACAACAGCTCGATAACCTGCTGCTGTTCGGCAGTCAGCCGTTTTAAAGCCTGCCGTACTTCCAGTGACAGCAGCAGTTGGGCAATATCGTCCGGCAGCCCCTGCTGTAACCCGGCCTCATCCAGAAGGGCGGTGCCTTCCTCGCTGTCAGTATTGACGGCGATCTCGTTTTCCCAGATCCGGCCCTGCTTCTGCATGGCGTCGAACAAAGCGAAATGTACTCTGCAGCGCGCGTAACCGGGCCAGTTTACATAATCAGTACCACTGTATTTGAGTACCAGCTCGATAAAAGCCAGCACAGCGATGCCTTCCGCATCTTTCCCCAGTGAATTATAAAACATCTCGCGCCGTGCTTCGCTGCTGAGCAGGGGCTTAAAATCACTGCACAGCTTCAGTAAAGCACCGTTGTCGCCTGCCTGCGCCGCAGTTATCAAAAGCTGCAGTGCCTGGGCAGCCGCGCTGCTTGTATTAGTATCTGTCAAAATAGCTATTTATATCAGTTCTTCCCATAATTTTATGACGGCGGGCCGTACTGTAAAGCGTTATGCATAACAGGGCTCAGTATGCGCCTTTGTATTTGTTTTGTAAACAACCTTTGGGGTAGGCTATAAGAAATACAACCCATAGGGTTATTTTGCTTTGCTGCTTTTGCGGTTAAAATTTTTCACAGTCAAAACTTTTAGCTGAGGTGCAAAATGAGCAAGCATACTTATAATAACATCGGCCGCAAATTATACCAGCTGCGGCTGGAGCTGGGGCTGACCCAAAACGACGTGGCCGAACGCTGTAATATGTCGGTCAATTATTACGGCCGTATCGAACGGGAGGAATGCAACTGCAGCGTTAATCTGCTGGATAAGATATTGCAGGTGCTGGGAAAGGAAATAGATTTTAAGTAAAGTCTTGTAGGAAGAAATTGCTGTTAGATTAAAAGATAAAAAATAATCGCTCTCAGCGAAAGTTGAGAGCGATTATTTTTTGCCGGGCTCTATGGGAATAGAGTCCGGCTTTTGCATGTCAGCAGAGGCGGTGCTGGCAAGTGAGATTGTAAATATTGCCGCACAGGTACGATGAAAATATAAGTACGAGCAAAAAGCATACTTAAATATAAAAGAAAACGTGCTTATGTCTTGCGGGGGGGTACAACCGTGGTACAATAATTATAAAATATTAGGGAAGTTTTTTATGTATTGGAAATATACAAAAATGAGTAAGAAAATATTGAATAATTAAGATATAAATATAGTTTATAAGAATAAAAAATCGGCAAAATTGTGGCTTCGTACTTTTAGTGACAAATAGTTGCTGGCAAGTGAGATTGTAAATATTGATGCACAGGTACGATGAAAATATAAGTAAGAGCAAAAACGTTACTGAAATATAATTTTAGAAGCTGTTATGTCTTGTGGGGGGGTACAAGTGTGGTATAATCTAAAGTTGATAAAACAAATATCTTAATTGTTTTATTAAAGCATTAGGATACAGATTGCAATTATTACGAAATTAATTAACAACACTAAGTTCAAGATAGATAAAGGTGATCATTTGCTGGATACACATACACATATCTTATGGAATATAGACGACGGTTCTAAGAATCAGTGCATGTCGTTACAAATGCTGGAGATTGCGGCCAGAAGCGGGACTAAAGCTATCTTTGCGACCCCGCACGTCATCGAAAGAGCGAACAAGCCTTCCTGGGAAGAAATAAAGGAAAAAACACAGCAGCTGCGGCAGCTGTGTGCAGAAGCACAGATAGATATTATGCTTTATCCCGGAGCAGAAGTGCAGATGAACTGGGAGCTTTTGCCGGAGCTGGGAGCGACTGGCGCGTACTGTTTAAACGGCGGTAGATATCTGCTGGTCGAACTGCCGGCGGCAGAAATCCCTGCCTATGCCGATGAATTCTGGTATGAGCTGGAGCTGAAGGGGATAATGCCGATCCTTGCCCATCCGGAGAGGTATCAGCAGCTGCGCGAAAACCCTGACCTGCTGCTACTGTGGCGGCGGCGTGGCATGCTTATGCAGTGCAACAGCGGCAGCTTTACCGGCATGTTCGGCAGCAGCGTCTGCGAGAATGCCAAGGTCTTGCTGGCAAATGGTCTGGTCGATCTGTTAGGGTCGGACGGGCACCGCAGCGAAGGACGCAATACGGATATGTCACGGGCAGCGGCGGTCATCAGGCAGCTGGCCGGAGAAGAAGTACTGCGGCAGATGACAGAAACGAAACCGCAGGCGATCTTAAAAAATCAGGAAATAGAGCTCAAGCAGCCCAAAGTATTTTTAGAAGACAAACCAAAGAGCTTCTGGCAGAGACTCTTTGGCAAATAATAAATTAAAGATTGAAGTAAAGAGAAAAAGGAGAATCCCGATGAAGAAAACAATTCTGGCGCTGACCCTGGCGCTGAGTCTGCAGGGACTGGCAGCAGCGTCAGCAGCAGACAACGACTATATTATGTGTCCCGGCGACCAGCTGCAGGTAGTAGTCTATGGACATGAAGATCTGAGCAGCCCGCCCAACAGCAACACTACCCCCTATACAGTACGCCCTGATGGAAAAGTAACCTTTCCCCTGATCGGCGATATAGACGTGACAGGAAAAACAGTAACAGAATTTACGCGGCAACTGGAAGCGAGCCTGGCCGAATACCTTGTCAGGCCGCAGGTCAGCGTTAATATCTTAAAGCTGGGAACGACGCGTGTCTATGTGCTGGGGGAAGTAAAAAAACCGGGACTGTACGAGCTTGAAAAAAGCCACCGCGTATTAGATGCCCTGGGCAAAGCGGAAGGCTTTACAGAAAAAGCCGCCAAAAAGAAAATCTTTCTGATCAGAAAAGGTGCGGAAGAACCTGTACTGGTCAATATCAATAATTTTCTAAAAAAATCCGACCAGAGCCAAAACTACGTTTTAAACGAAGGCGACTGCCTGTATCTGACCAGCAACGGCAAGATAGATATTGGGCGTGACATCATGCCCTTCATCAGCGGCGCATACATGGTATCGGAAATCAAAAATAACGAATGACCTGAGGAGAGATAAAGTGGAAGAGGAAATCACAATCGACCTGCGCGAGCTGGCGCATATAGTGCAGAAAAACGCAAGGTTCATCGCTAAAGTTACGGGCGGCTGTATAGCTGTAGCCGGGCTGTATTTGCTTATAGCTTCACCGGTCTACGAATCAGATTCGCTGCTGCGCATCAAGCAGCCCAAAGGGATAGGCTCGTCGCTTTTAGAAAGCATGCCTATGGGCAATGCCATGGCCAGCAAACAGCTGATGAGCACCTATGCGGAAATCTTAAAAAGCCGCAGCGTCATCGCCCCGGTCATTGAACAGACGGAAGAAGCAGACAGTGACGGCAAATATATGCGTTATGAAGATTATATCAAAAACAGGATAGTTACCAATCCTTTTAAAGATACCGAGATCTTAAAAGTTACAGTCAACGCTAATACGCCGGAAGGGGCCCAGAAAGCCAACGACCTGATCGTTAACGGCTTTTTGCAGCGGTTGACCAGTCTGGTACGTGAAGAACAGAAAACTACCCGCGCCTTTATCGAAGAGCGGGTCGTAGCCTCTAAAGCCGAGCTTGAAGCAGCCGAAAGTGCGCTGACCGAATATAAAAAAGCCAGCAAGATCCTGTCACCGACGGACGAAATGAAGTTGGCGGCCGATAAAATGGGGATCGTCGATAAACTGCGTGCAGAAAACAAAGTGGCGCTTGCCACAGCGCAGGCACAGCTGTCAGCAACAGACCAGCAGCTGGGCGGCGAAGCCAAAGCGACAGCGGATAACGCAGTTATCAAGCAGTATAATGCAAAATTAGCCGAACTGGAGACCCAGAGGATAGACTATCTGGACAAATATACAGCCAAACATCCTAAAGTCATCGAAACAGAAGACGCTATCGCCAATTTAAAAAGCAAGCTGCAGCAGGAAATAGCCAAAGTAGCCTCACTGCAGGCGCCGTCGGATAACCCAGTGCACCAGCAGCTGCTGACCAGTAAATTCGGCAGCGAAGCGGCGATCAGCGTAGCCGAAAGCAACCTTGCCGAGCTGGAGCGTCTGGATAAAAGAAATCAGGAAGACGTAGAACGGCTTTCCGAGAAAGAACAGAAATACCTGAGCCTGATGCGTGACGTCAGCGTTGCCGATGAAATTTACATCATGCTGGCCAAACGCCTGGAAGAAGCCAAGGTAGCCGAAGTAGCGGTATCCACCGAGGTACAGGTAGTAGATACGGCCACACTGCCGGAAGACCCGGTAAAACCGAAAAAGCTTTTGACCCTGCTTTTGGCAGCCTTTTTGGGAATCTTCGGCGGCAGCGGCTTTGTTATTGCCAAAGAACTGATGAACAGAACCATAAAGACAACGGACGATGTAGCAAACTATCTGGACCTGCCTGTTCTGGGCTCGGTGCCGGATTATGAATCATTGAATAAAAACATGAAAAAAGAACAGCAGGAGCAAAGCTTGACTGCCAGGCTACGGAGGTACTTATGGAAACGATAACACTGATTGCCGACCGTGATGCCAAATCACCGGTAGCGGAAGCATATAGAACGATCAGGACCAACATCCAGTTCTCCAACGTTGGTCAGGAGCTGAAAACGATCATCGTTACCAGCGCTACGCCAAACGAAGGTAAAAGTACAACGATCAGCAATCTGGCGGTGGTAATGGCACAGGCCGGGCACAAAGTGCTTTTAATGGACTGTGATATGCGCAACCCGACACAGCATGAGCTTTTTAAGCTGACTAATAAAGGTCTGAGCAACTGCATTTCGGCGAGTGAAGAGGTGCGGGAAGTCATTCAAAAAACAGGGATAGAGAATCTGGAGCTTTTAGCCAGCGGGCCGGTAGCACCCAACCCATCCGAGCTTTTGGGAAGCAAACGGATGGAACAGTTACTGGAACGGCTAAAGCCGGATTATGACTATATACTTATCGATACGCCGCCAATCATGCCGGTAACGGATGCGGCAGTACTGTCTGGTAAGGTAGACGGGCTGGTCATGTTGGTCAGCTCCGGCGAAGTTACACCAGCAGCAGCTAAAGAAGCTAAACAGAGGCTGCTGCAGGCAGGAGCACATATTTTGGGAGTTATCCTTAACAAGGTAGAATTGGCCCATACGCACGGCTATGGTTACTACTATTACTATGGTTCCGATGGTACATCCGGGGGGGACATTCGTCGCTAGAAGTGAGATGGAAGCTGCGCAGGTATTGAAAAGATATCACAAAATAATTGCATAGGGGTGGAATATGCAGTAATGATTAAAGCTGGTGAATTAGGAAAGACTATTTTTGATTTTACATTAACATTTATAGGAACGATATGTATAAGCCCGCTTTTAGCTTATATAGCGTACAGGATAAAAAAAGAAGATCCGGGACCTGTAATATTTGCATATGATTGTGTTGGTAAAAATGGCAAGATTTTTAAGTGCTATAAATTTAGAAGTATGGTAATAAATGCTCAAGAACGGCTTGTACAGTATCTTAGGGAAAATGAAGAAGCTAGGGAAGAATGGGAAAAATATTATAAATTAAAAAAGGATCCTAGGATTACTAAATTTGGTGAAAAATTAAGGAAAAGCAGTTTAGATGAATTACCACAGTTATTTAATGTTTTAAAAGGTGAAATGAGTTTGGTGGGGCCTAGGCAAATTGTTGCAGATGAAATAAAGAAATTTGGAAAAGATATAAAATACTATTATTCGGTAAAACCTGGTATTACCGGTTATTGGCAGACAAGTGGCAGAAGTGATGTTGATTATCAGACAAGAGTGGATATGGTTACATGGTATGTAAAAAATAGAACTTTATGGATGGACATAAAAATATTATTTAAAACTATAACAATAGTATTTAGTAAGAAAGGTGCATATTGAGATGAAAGCATTTTTATTAGCTGCTGGTTATGGCACTCGATTAAAACCATTTACTGATACAGTGCCAAAATGTATGATGCCAATTTGCGGCAAGCCTTTATTGTCCTGGTGGATGGAGCTGTTTGAAAAACATAGTGTTACTGAAGTGTTAGTTAATACACACTACCTGCCTGATGCCGTACGAGAATTCGTACAAATATACAATGCTAAAAATACAGGTGTCCGGTTGATTGAAGCCTATGAAAAAGAACTGTTGGGAAGCGGCGGTACGATACTGGCAAATAAAGGTTTTGTTGAAAGTGAAAGCGATTTTTTAGTTTGTTATGCTGATAATTTAACTGATACAAACTTAAGCGAATTGATTGCTTTCCATAGGAAAAAACAAAGCGTTTTGACTATGGGATTATTTTATACAAATAAACCCATAGAATGTGGTATTGCGGCCATCGATTCTCAGGATTTGATTTATGAGTTTACAGAAAAACCTGAATCACCAAAAAGTAATTTAGCCAATGCAGGTATCTATGTAACAGGTCAGGAGATATTTAAATACTTACCCAATCAAAAGTTCATAGATTTTGGCAAAGATGTGTTGCCGAAATTGATAAATAAAATGTACGGCTATGAAATAAAAGACTATTTGTTGGATATAGGTAATCTGGATAATTATGAAAAAGCTCAGAAGGAGTGGCAGCTGTGATAATCACTAAGACACCTTTACGCATCAGTTTTACTGGCGGCGGGACTGATTTGCCTGCTTACTATGAACAGGGCTATGGAGCGGTAGTAAGTGCGGCTATAAATAAATATGTTTATATTACTCTGAACAAAAGATTCGATGATACGATTCGTATAAGCTATTCTAAAACAGAAATAGTAGATACTTTAAAAGAGATTCAGCATGATATTGCAAAAGCCTGTATGCAGATGGCGGGAGTAGAAAAAGGTGTAGAAATTACGTCCATTTCCGATATTCCTGCAGGAACAGGGCTGGGATCAAGCAGCAGTTTTACAGTAGGATTATTGAACGCACTTTATTCCTATTGTGGTGAACGCTTATCAGCACATGAGCTGGCTGATAAAGCCTGCCAGATTGAAATTGATATTTTAGGGCATCCTATTGGCAAGCAGGATCAATTTGCGGCGGCTTATGGTGGAGTAAATTATTTTGCGTTTGAACGCAATGGAATTGTAAACAGAGAAAAAATTGATATAACAGAAGAAGATAAAAGATTAATGGACAACAAGTTAATGATGTTTTATACAGGAATCAGACGCAGTGCTGATGGTATTTTGGCAGAACAAAGTGCGGAAACTAGTAAAAAACTGGATGTTTTGAATTATATGCGTGAACAGGCGAATGACATGAAACATCTGTTAATGGAAGAAGGATTTAATAACCGATTTGCAGAGATGATGGATGCTGGCTGGCAGAAAAAGAAGTCTATAACAAACAGTATTTCTAATGATGCGATTGATACCTATTACAATAAAGCACTGGAGGCTGGAGCCAGCGGCGGTAAGCTGTTGGGCGCCGGTGGCGGTGGTTTTATTCTGCTGTATTGTGACGAGCAATACCAGAATGCGGTACGTGAAGCAGTAGGATTGATGGAACTGAATTTCAGGATTGCCCGTTATGGAAGCAGGGTAGTTTATTTTGCTTAATAAAGTAGTATTTGTGGATAGGGATGGAGTTATAAATAAAAAAGCTGCAGAACATGATTATATAAAAAATTGGCAGGAGTTTCGGTTTTTACCTGATGTAGCAAAGGCCATTAAATTGTTAAATCAGAGTGGCTTTATAGTAATTATTGTATCCAATCAGCGTGGTATAGCCAGAGGTATAATGACAGAAAATGATTTGAAAGATATTCATCAGAAGATGTGCTGTAAATTAAAGCAGGAGTCTGCAATCATAACAGACATTTTCGTCTGTCCACATAATAATAATGAATGCAAATGCAGGAAACCGCAAACGGGATTATTTCTGCAGGCAGAAATAAAATATCCAGTAAATAAAAAACAGTCATTTATGGTTGGTGACAGTACAACAGATATTGAGGCTGGTAAAAACTATGGTATAAAAACGATTGCAGTTGGTGAGCGAGGATTGGGTGCCGATTACCAATGCAGCAATTTATTAGAGGCAGCAAAATACATAACGGGAGTGACAGAGTAATGAAAGTTTTGATTACAGGCGGTGCAGGCTATATAGGCAGTCATTGCAACAGATATTTTTTTGAGCAGGGTGTGGAAACTATAGTTTTGGACGATTTAAGTGACGGACATCCCGAAGCAGTTATAGTCGGAAATTTCATACAAGGTGATTTTGGTGATAAAGACTTTATACAGGCATTTTTGGTGGCAGAAAAATTTGATGCCATAGTTCACTTTGCGGCATTCGCTTCTGTCCCTGATTCTGTAACGCGTCCGCAGAGATATTATGATAACAACGTCACTAAAATGCTGACTTTACTGGATGCAGCAGTAGCAGCCGGTATAAAATATTTTGTTTTTTCTTCTTCAGCAGCAACCTTCGGGGAACCTCAATATATACCTATTGATGAAGAGCATCCTCAAAAGCCAATTAATCCCTATGGCATGACAAAACTGATTGGTGAGAAAATACTGGCTGACTATGAAAAAGCTTATGGCTTGCATTCCTGTTCTTTCAGATATTTTAATGCGGCAGGATGTTCCCACGATGGTTTATTAGGCGAAAACCATGATCCTGAGAGCCATCTGATACCATTGATAATTCGGGCTGCCTTAAATAAAAATAAGAAATTAAAGGTATTCGGCAATGATTATGAGACCAAAGACGGCAGCTGTGTCCGTGATTTTGTACATGTAGAAGATCTTGCTACTGCGCACTATCTTGGGTTGCGATATATTATGAAAAATAATGTGTCAGAACAGTTTAACCTGGGCAGCAGTGATGGATTTACAGTGTTGGAAATTATAAAAGCATTTGAAACAATGAGTGGCATTAAAGTACCTTATGAAATAGCAGCGCGCAGGGCTGGCGACCCTGCGGTGTTAGTAGCTTCTAATAAAAAAGCTAAAGAACTGTTAGGTTGGAAGCTTGTAAATAGCTCTTTAGAAAAAATATTAGAAACCGCTTTGGTTTGGGAAAAGAATAAGAGATATTGAAAGGAATGGGAGTAATGGCTGATTACAGAGAGAAAATCAAAAAGTATTTTGATAAAGAAATAGGTGTTATACAGCATCTTGATATTGAAGCAATAAATAAAGTAATGAATGTCATTGCGGAAGCCAGGCAGCGTGAAGCTACTATTTATACTATGGGTAATGGAGGCAGTGCGGCAACGGCTAGCCATTTTGTGTGTGATTTTAATAAAGGAATATCAAGTGAAGCATGCAAAAAGTTTAATTTGATTTGTTTGAGTGACAATACACCTATAGTGACGGCTATTGCCAATGATATAAGTTATGATGATATTTTTGTACTCCAGCTTAAAGAAATTCTGAAAAAAGATGATCTGATCATAGCTATTTCGGGAAGCGGTAATTCTAAAAATATAATTAAAGCTGTCGAATATGCCAAAGAAATTGGTGCTGAAGTTGTAGGACTTACTGGTTACAGTGGTGGGAAATTGAAAGAACTTGCAGATTATTCTATGCATGTACCTGTAGATGATATGCAGATAACAGAAGATATACATATGATATTCGATCATATGATGATGAAAGTATTTTGCGAAAAATTAGATTAAAGGAAGATGAAAGTGCCTATAGTTTCTGTAATAGTACCATGTTTTAATGTAGAAAAGTATTTATATAAATGTGTAAATAGGCTCTTAGAACAATCTTTTCAAGATATTGAAATTTTGCTAATTGATGATGGATCTACTGATAATACAGGAGGATTGTGTGATGAATTGTCTGATCGTAGTGAGATCATCAGAGCTTATCATAAAGATAATGGAGGACTTTCTGATGCAAGAAATTTTGGGTTAAGAGTTGCGAATGGAAAATATATTTATTTTTGTGACCCTGATGATTATGTTGAAAATACATTATTATCAGCATTAACCTATGATATGGAATCTATAAATGCAGATTTGTCTATTTGTTCATATTATATGGAAATCGTCGATAATGTTGGTAAGGTTTTATCTTCTCAAGCTTATTCATTAGATGAAAATTTATTTTTGTTAAACCAACAAAAAATAAGGGAATATCTAGTATATTTACATGACCAATCTTTAGTATATAATGCATGGAATAAGTTGTATAAAAAAGAAATAATTGATAAATTTAATTTGAAATATAAAAAAATTCCTATTGGTGAGGATTGGGAATTTAACCTGAATTATTTATTGTATTGCAACAGAATAACAGTTAATAAACAATGTTTATATCATTACATTAGAGAACGTAGTGGTGCATTATCTACCAGCTACAGAAGTAATTGGTTTGAATTGAGAAAAGATGAGCATAAATGTGTTGTTGAATATTTTAGGATGTTGGGAATTTTATCAAAAGGCAAAGAATATTTATATAGAAGATTAGCGGAGCGGATTTTAGGATGTTTAGAGAATGAGTTTTCAAAATTAAACACCAAATCCGATAAACTTAAATTTGCATATATAGATAAAATTTGCAGAGATGCCTTAACTCAAAAGGCTTTTGCTAATATGCAGCCGACCTCTATGAAGGTCAGATTACTATCTCTTCCAATACGAATGAACTTTACATGTTTAGTATATGTTATGATGTTTTTTATTTCTTGCGTAAGAAATAAGTTCCCTGTATTATTTTTCGTTTTGAAAGGACATAGATGATTATGAATATAGACATAAATAATTGTCTGATCAAAAAGATAAAAAATGTAATTCAGCATTATGATCATGATTTATATTGGAGATGTAGAGCAGTGGTTGTAGATACTTTGAATAAAATTAGCAAATATAAAAATGGGTTAAATGGTATCATTATAGCTCATGATGCATTTATAGGTAAGAATGTTACTATTTATCAACAAGTGACAATTCCATATAAGGAATGTGGAGTGCCTAATATTGGTAGTAATGTAGAGATAGGTGCAGGTGCTAAATTATTAGGAAAGATAATTATAGGAAATAATACTAAAATTAGTGCCAATGCCGTGGTTTTACAGAATATTCCAGATGATTGTTTAGCAGTGGGCATTCCAGCGGTTATAAAGAGAGTGTATTCGAAGTGATGATTAAAGATTTTTTTATACAAAAATTATATAAACGATACTATGATAGCTTTTCCTGCTATAGAATTAGAAGTTTGCAAAATAAGAATTTCTCAATTATTTCAAATAATTGTTGGGGTGGACAAGTGTATAGAAGTTATGGCTTACCGTATACTTCACCGACAATAGGACTTTTCATCATGCCTAAGGATTACATTAAATTTATAAGTGACTTAACATACTATCTAGAAAAAGATTTAAAATTTATTTATAGAAATCAATCTAAGTACAGAATATATTTGGAAGAACATGTTGACCATAATTGCCCGATTGGTATTTTAGAAGATATTGAGATAATTTTTCTGCATTATACATCTGAAAATGATGCCTATAATAATTGGAATAGACGTAAGAAGAGAGTTAATTTTGAGAACGTATTATTTAAATTTAATGATCAGAACCTCTGTACACGCGAAGATATAGAAGCTTTTGATCTGTTAAATCTTAAGCATAAAGTTTGTTTTACAGTCCAATCATTTCCAAAATTGCATTCCTGTGTGCAAATTAAGAGTGTTAAGGATAAAGATTTTGTTCCTTATTACTATGAACCAATTGGCAAAACATCAGATTTTAACGTTACTGAATTTATAAATAATATGGTTAGGAATGATTGAAATGAAGAAAATAAAAGTTTTACAAGTTATTCCTAAATTTGGTATTACAGATGGAATCTCGCATTATTTGATGAATTATTACTTGCATTGTGATTTAAGTGTATTACAGATAGACTTTTTTCTGATTACCGAGGGGGATAATAAAGATTTCTATAATTTGGTTAATGAAAATAATGGAAAAAAATATATATTGAAGAATGTAAAAAGTGAATTTTTATATACTATGAATCAAATAAAAGAAGTGATGAAAAATGGTAATTATGATGTTGTACATTGCCATGTTGTAAACGCTGCACCACCATTTTTATATTATGCTAAAAAGTATGGAGTAAAGGTCCGTATTATTCATAGCCATGCAACCAAAACAGCAGATAAAAAATGGAAAGAAGTACGTAATGATTTAATTAAGCCATTAGCATTTTATTTGTCTAATCGATATTTAGCATGCTCTAAATTAGCAGGAGATTTTTTGTTCGGGAAAAGGAAATATGACATTCTACCAGTAGCGATTGATTTAAAGCCATATTTATATAATGAAGCATTACGTGAAAAATACAGAAATAAATATAATTTAAAAAATAAATTTGTTGTTGCTAGTATAGGACGACTATGCCTGCAAAAGAATCCGTATTTTGCCTTAAAAGTTATTAAAAGTTTGATTGATATTGTTCCGAATACAATGTTTATTTGGATAGGCAACGGAGAATTACTTGATGACATAAAAAAAGAAATTGATTCGTTAGATCTCGAAAAGAATGTGCTTTTACTTGGGGCCATAAAAAATATTTCTGAGATCTATAATGCTATAGATGTTATCCTAATGCCTTCGTTATATGAAGGATTACCGCAAATAGGTATAGAAGTGCAGGCAAATGGGTTAGGAATCATAGCGTCCGATACTGTAACTAGAGAGATGGATATAAGCGGTAATGTAAAATTTATATCGTTAAAAGAAAAACCTGAGATTTGGGCAAAAACTATATTAAGTTTATTTTTAGATAAAAAATCAAATAGAAATGTTGATTATTTTACCAAAATTACTGAAGCAGGTTTTAATATTCAGGTGGAATCGACTCGAATAATAGAATTATACAGAGGATATTTAAAATGAATTCAAGAGGGTTAATATGGAAATCTATCTACTTATAATGGGTTTGTTGGTTGTATTATCGATGGCCAATCCTATAATAAAGAAAGAGGAAATAAATAAACTTTTGTTTACAGCTATAGCTGTAATATTAATTCTATTAGCAGGATTGCGACATTATAGCGTTGGTAGGGATACACTACAATACATTAACGCATATACTGGTATTACACCATTGGATAGATATGAATTAGGGTTTTCCAGTTTTTTAAATTTGTTATATAAGTTTAGTACGGATTTTCAATTTCTAATATTTGTTAGTAGCGTTATTATTTTCATCCCGATAATGTATTTGATATTTAGACATTCTAAAAATTATTATTTTAGTTTATATTTATTAATTGCCTTTAATTATTATGCTATATATTTAAATGCTATGAGGCAGAGCATGGCAGTGGCGATAGTTTTAGTTGCTAACGAATTGTATCGTTATAATAAGAACTGTAAAATTTTCATTTTTTTGATAGTTTCTGCGGTATTGTTCCATAATAGTGCAATAATTGCAGTGTTAATTCCATTATTATATAAAATAAAATTAAAAACTCCAAATATATTATTGGGTTTGATTGTATTTTGTGGTATAGGTTTTTGCACTAAAGATTTATTTATTTTAATTGCAGAACATATTTCTGAGTATTTACCAAATGTGATGTATTATACTTACATAGATTCTTATGAAGCACAAGTGAATTATTCAGGAATAGTTTTACAGGGTATCTTGTATTTACTTATTTTTTTGAGCTTATATATTATAGTTAAAAATAGTAAAGATTGTGAAGAAGATTGTAATTTTTATTTAAATTGTATATATTTGTCGGTTCTATTTTTAGTTCTTTCATCTCAAGCTACAGTTTTAGAAAGATTTAAATTTTATTTTGACATTTATTTAATAGTTGCTGTTCCGATGGTTTTTAGTAAAATCAAGAATTTAATAACTAAAAGCATTGCTTATTTGGTCGTATTTACGATAGGTTTTGCTTATTGGTATATTATTGCTTTGTATAGACCATATTGGACGGAAACGATTGATTATAGATTTTTCTTTTAGAAAATGAGAAGTTTGGCTGATTAATATTTCAAATATTAATCAGTCTCTTAGTACATATAATATGGAAAGAAGGATCTAGATATGAAAGATGTACTTTTTTATTACATACGACGCAATGAAAAAGTAAAAGAATTTTTAGCCCCTTTTTATAAAGGATATATTTATTGCAAGGAATATAACAGGAATAAGTGTTATGCTATAGGAGCAATAAAAAAACTGTTAGAGGTAGATATAACTCAAAAACGTATTTGGTATTTTTGCGTACCTACACATAGTAATTTGGGTGATCAAGCTCAAGCATGCTGTATTGAAAAATATTTTCGAAAATTTTTCTCGGATCATATTGTTTTTAAATTATCAAATAATGCGTTTGATTTTTATGAAGAAAAAATTTTAATGATATTAAAAGAAAAAATAAAAGAAACAGATTTAATTTTTTTCCAAAGCGGATATACTTTTACAGGAATACATCCTTATGAAAATATGCATAGAAAAATCGTAGAAAACTTTCCTTATAATAAAATTGTGTTTTTACCACAGACGGTTAAATTCAAAAAATATTAGAGAATGTTCAAAATTTCTATGGAAAATATGATAATATTTATTTTTTTGCACGGGATAAAATTTCGTATGATATTTATAAATCAATTTTTCCTGAGCATCGGAACGTCCATTGTTTTCCTGATATAGTCACTACCGAAATTGGCAATTATGATTTTAACAATAATGAACGCAATGGGATTTTGTTGTGTGTAAGAAATGATGTAGAGAAGTTATATTCGTTCCAAGAAATTAGCTTGTTCAAAGAAAAACTACAAAAAATAGCTAAAGTTTCTTTATCAGATACTAATAGTGAAACTAAAGAAAATTCACTAAAAGAATATTGGAAAAAAATAGAGGAAACAATAGACGATTATGCGCAGTATCAGGTTATTATTACCGATCGATATCATGGCACTATTTTTGCGTTGATAGCCAACACTCCAGTGATTATTTTAAAAACTACCGACCATAAAGTAGTCACTGGTGCCGACTGGTTTGAAGGAGTCTATGAGGATTATGTGTATGTGGTTAATGACTTGGAAGAAGCAAGTCAGGTAGCCCAGCAGATAGTGACTGGATTTGAATATAGAAAACTGCCAAGCTATTTTAAGGAAAAATATTATGACAGATTAAAAGATATTATTGAGTATGGTGAATTGAAGAATGATAATTTGTGATTTAGATAAATGTACTGGTTGTATGTTATGTTATAATCTTTGTCCTGTAAATGCAATAACCATAAAAGGAGATAGGTATGGTTTTTCTATTCCAGAAATCGATAGTGTTAAATGCATAAAATGTAATATTTGTAAAAGTAAATGCCCACAAAATAATGATAAAAATAAATTTTTGATGTCGAAGGATGTCTATGCAATGTGGTCAAAAGATACCAATCTAAGAATGGATAGTACATCTGGAGGAGTGTTTTCAGGCTTAGCAGAAGCAGTGATAAAAGCCGGGGGTTGTGTTTATGGTGCAGCTTTCGATGAAACTTTTCGTGTTTTACATCAACGAGTAGATTCTTTAGAGGGGATCGATGTATTTAGAGGTTCAAAATATGTACAAAGCGATATTGGCGATACTTATAGGCAGATCAAAAAAGACTTACAATCTGATAAATGGGTACTGTTCTCTGGCACACCATGTCAGGTAAAGGCTTTAAAAGAATTTTTAAGCATAAAATACAATAAATTGCTATTGGTAGATATTGTCTGTCATGGAGTCCCTAGTCCTTTGGTTTGGGAACATTATCTGTATTATATTAAAGAAAAATATAATGCAGATAAAATAGAAAATGTTAGTTTCAGGAATAAAGACCATGCATGGTCTTTATACCTGATGAAAATAGTATTTTCATCAGGTATAATATACAAAGCTAATGCAGTGACAGATCCATTTCTAATTGCATTTTTGAATAATTTTTGTTTGAGAAAAGCTTGTCATGAATGTAAGTATACATGTTTAAATAGAGAGGGTGACGTCACTCTAGGCGATTTTTGGGGATATGTCTCAGATACTTATAAGTTCAGAAATGATGAAAAGGGAATCAGTTTGGTGATAATCAATACCGCTGAAGGTGCAGACTGGTTAAAGAAAATTGAGTCTGGATATTATTATACAAGAAAAGACATTGAAGAGACGCTTCCCAGTAATGGACCGTTAACAAAACCATCAATTCATGAAGAAAAGAGAGAATTGTTTTTAGATGATTTTATTAATGAAGGATTCGAATATTGTTTACATAAATATCTATATCCAAGAGAACTGAGCAAATCATATTTAATTGGTATGTTCATAAATAATAAATCTTATTTGCTGGGAAAGCCTGGGAGAAAAGTTTATGAAAAGCTTAGAAATTTAATGAAAACATATTTAAGGAAAGATTAGTGTGAAAGATAAATATAAAACATTAGTATCAGATACTGCTATTTTTGCTTTAGGAAATTTATTGATAAAATTAATACAATTTTTTCTGTTACCGTTATATACCATATATATGAGTACAGCTGAATATGGGGTGGCAGAACTTACTAATAATCTTGCAGAGTTACTTTTACCAATATTTTCCTTCTGCATCTACGAAGCCACTTTTAGGTACGTCATGGATAAAGGAATAAGTGAAAAGAGTGTTTTATATAATAGTCTGTTGCTTCTAATTATAAATAGTGTTGTTTTTTTTCTTTTTGTGTTTGTTATTAATTTTGAATTAGCATTTGAATATTCATTTTACTTGTTTTTTATTACCATGACTTACGCATTGAGATTAAATTTTGCAGGGTTTGTCAGAGGGATTGGGAAAAAAAAGGCATTTGTTTTTTCTGGGATAATTAATGTATTATTTCTTTTAATATTTAATGTTTGGTTCTTGGCGTATTACAATTTAGGTATAAAGGGATATTTGCTGAGCATAATTCTCAGTAATATAGTAGCTGGTCTGTATCTGATATACATAGTAAAAAAACAGCTTTGTTATTCATACAAGTTGTTCGATAAAGAACTATTAAAAGTAATGTTGATATTTAGTGTGCCTATGATTTTTAATACGTTGTGCTGGTGGATAGTTAATATGTCGAATAGATATATTATTTTTTTTAATCTAGGGACAGTTGAAGCAGGTTTATATGCTGCTGCCAGCAAATTACCGGCAATAATCAATTTGGCTTCAGTTATTTTTCAACAAGCTTGGCAGATTGCCGCATCTAAAGAATATGATGATAAGTGTTCAAGGGTGTTTTTTTCTAACGTGTTCAAGTGTTATTCAGCAGGCATTTTGACTTTTGGATCATTTGTGATATGCAGTAGTGATTTTTTGGCAGTTTTGATGTTGAAAAATGATTTTATAAACGCTAAAAATATGTTGCCATTGTTAATATTGACGGCTATTATTAATTGTTATTCGATCTATTTCGGAACGTTTTACACCGCATTTAAAAAAAATATTATGGTAATGATATCAACGATTATTGGTGCAATTATAAATATTGCAATAAGCTTGTTCTTCATTGACAGTTATGGGGTTTGGGCTTGTGTAATAGGTTCCATTATTTGTTATATGGTAATAGTTTTAATGCGTATTTACGATACAAATAAGATGATAAATATAGATAAGGATTTTAAGATTACAGTGCCGGCTTTAGTGATTGTTACCACACAGGCTGTTTGTATGACCTATAATAAAATGTTTTTATCTGGTTTTATGTTTTTACTATTATTAGTGGTATTTTTTAAAGGTTATAGTATAGAGATAAAAAATATATTGAGGAAAATAAAAACTGGAGGCGTGTAAAAGATGAATAAGTTTTTAATGGCGGGTATAGTTGCCACAATGGCAACAGCTACCAGTGTAGCAACAGCGTCGCCGCTGGTAACGGCAAATGTGCCGCTGGACAGCAGATATTACAGATATATCGACAAACTGGAAGGAATGGGTTATATCAAAGACATGCCGACAGGCACCAGACCTTACAGCCGTCTGAATATGGCAAAATGGATCATGGAAGCACAGCATAAAGCACAGACGAAACCAATGCCAGGCTATCTGAAAACTTATTATGAAGAAATGCGCGCCGATCTGGCAGAAGAAATTGCTTATTTACAGGGTGCAAATACAGACTATGGCAGCAACATCAAGCTGCGTGCTGTCGAAGCCAGGCTGGCTTATGGCGATATGCGGCAGGATTCCTATCGCTACCGTAAGGGTATCAATGCTTCCTGGCAGCCGCTGAACCGCAATAACAACGGCTATAGGTATGGCGACGGCATTAATATTATCGGCGCAGCAGAGATCTTCGGAAGTTTGAATAAAGATCTGGCTCTGAGCCTGACGCCAAGGTTCAGCTATGATAAAGATCAGCATGGTGACGCCAGTATTGAAGAAGGCTATGTAAAAACACATCTGGGCGTCTGGGGGATAGAACTTGGCAAGCAGGCTGTGCAGTGGGGGAAAGCTCCCTTTGCTATGAGTAACAATGCAACGCCGCAGACGATGCTCAAGCTGAATCTACTGGAACCGCACACCTTTGATAACGGGTTTTTAAAATTTCTGGGCAAAGCTAATGTCAACGTTTTTTACAGCCGTTTGGAAGGTAATCGGGCAGACAAAGCGCATACTGCCGGGATAGCAAACTGGCAGCGTGAAAAGGATCATGCCGGGCTGCTGGGAGTAAGGGTTGATATAGTGCCGACAGATAACTTGTCTTTAGGTCTTGAACGTGTATCCATGTTCAAGTCTTTAAATAAGCACTGGATACTGGGTGATAATGCCGAGAGTGACGACCAGTGGAACGATATTGGCGGTATAGACCTGCGTTACCGTTTTCCTGGTGTCCAGCTTTACGGCTCTTTGTATGGCGAAGATCAGGCCGGCGGGTTCCCCAGTGAGCATGCCCGCAGTGTCGGTGTGTATTTCCCGCAGCTGTTTGGCGGTGACGGTTGCTGGGATATGCGTCTGGAGCTGAGTGATACTAATAATTGGTGGTATGGACACTGGTATCTTGTTAATGGCTGGACCTATAAAGACGATATTCTGGGTGATGCCATGGGTAAAAATACCAGGAAATATTATGGCAGTATCAGCCATTATCTGGCTAACGGCGACAGGATCGGTTTGGAATATACCAGTATGGATATGGACCGTGCTGCTGCCAGTAATCCGCGTGTACATGAAGTGCAGCTGACCTATGCGAAAAAGCTGAATAAGTCTTTGTATCTGGATAGCGTACTTGGATATGCCAAAATCAAAAATGCGGATTATACCAGTGGACGCAGTGACAGCAGCAAACTGGTAGCTGTAGGCTTGCGCTGGGAATATTGATAGAGTTACAGAGCAACGGTCAGTAAGTAAAAGCAGTATTTTTTAAAAATAAAGATAGGAAGATTTTAGAATGTATATCAAACGCCATTTGGAGACGACAATTGAAAAACTGAGCGGTTGTTGTAAGGTGCTGCTGGTTACTGGGCCGCGTCAGGTAGGAAAGACGACTTTGCTGCGCAGGCTGGCAGAAGGCAACAGGACTTATGTGACGATGGACGATATCAACGTACGCAGCTTGGCAATGACGGAACCGGGGCTGTTTCTGCAGCGGTATAAACCGCCGCTCTTGATCGATGAGATCCAGATGGCGCCGAAGCTGCTGCCGTATATTAAAATGTACGTAGACGAGCATGGCAATAACGGTGACTTTTGGCTGACAGGGTCGCATGCTTTTGATTTGATGGAGAACGTCACAGAAAGCCTGGCAGGCAGGATCGCTATCGTTCATCTGCTTGGGTTCAGCCATGCCGAAGTAGCCGGTCTTGGTGCGGGAGCTTTTGTGCCTGAAGAAAAATTTTTACTGCAGCGGGCGCAGGAAGCTGAGATACTGCCGATGCGTGATTTGTTTGAGCAGATCTGGCGCGGCAGTATGCCGGCGCTGAACAATGCCTCAGAGCAGGACTGGAACAACTATTACTCTTCCTATGTGCAGACCTTTCTGCAGCGTGACGTCAGGACGCTGACCCAGGTCAATGATGAACTGCAATTTTACCGGTTTTTATGTGCGGCAGCCAGCTATACCGGCAGTATGATCAACTATGCGGCGTTGGCCAAGGAAGCGGAGATCACTGCGCCAACGGCGAAGCAGTGGCTGAAGGTACTGGCAGCGGCGGGGCTGGTATATTTACTGGAGCCGTTCATGCATCCAAATTTAAAATATGGTGTAAAAGCGCCGAAGGTATATTTTACCGATACCGGCCTGGCTGCTTATTTGCTGCGCTGGAGTAATGCCGAGATCTTGGAAGCAGGGGCAATGTCGTCGAGCTTTTTGGAAACCTGGGCGGTAATGGAGATCTACAAGAGCTTCAGTAATTGCGGACAGATACCGCCGCTTGGTTATTACCGTGACTTTAACAGCCGTGAGGTAGAGCTTGTGCTGAATGTTGATGGCAGCGTACATCCTTTGGCGATCCGCAAAAGCTCCAGCCCGGTGAAAGAAACGAAGAAGTTTGATATCCTGCGGCCGGTTGCAGAGGGAGAACGGGCCTTGAAATTAGGTGCAGGCGGCGTGATCTGTTTTGCCAACGATCTGTTGCCGATAGATGCCAGAAACTGGTATATACCAGCCGGGCTGTTGTAAATAGATGATAGTATAATTAAAAAGCTGATAAATATAGGCGTTTAAGCGCTTCTATTTATCAGCTTTTATTGTTTATTTCCTCACCCGCAGGCTCTGCGCGGTGAAGGTAACTAACGGTATATAATTTTGTTTTTCAGCATAGGGAAAGACGAACAGTCCGTCAAAGGCTTTCTGATTGCGTTCGCTGTGGGTAAGTACAGCCATGCAATGCTGTCCGTCGGCCGTACAGCTGAGATAAATATATTGAACGATCAGGTTTTCTGCTGTCCGTCCGCTGCCAGCATCCACTATTTTGACGTTGGTGATCTGCTTGGGCAGCTCCAGCGGCGCCGGGTCAGTATTGTAAGTATAACGCGGGGCTGGGATATATTCGTATTCTTCGTTCGGTCCTAATGGCGGCAGCGGTATCTCGCTTCTGTTTTTGAGCGCTTCGCTGAAGATCCGGTTTTTAACAGGATCATTTTCTGTGGCGGCAAAGGTCATCAAAACAGTGTTGCTTTGGGCCCGCATCAGCATGGGACCTGCAGCAGGCAGTCCGGCGAGGGTATCAGTACCGAAATCCTTGGGCAGCGACAGGCTGTAATAAGGATCGCCGTTATAGGAATAATAATAAAAGTCCTGCGGCCAGATCACGCGCTGCGGTTTTTCCTCAGGGACCGGAGGTTTGATTTTTTTGATCACCGGTTTGGTTGGTTCCGGCTGCATATCAGCAGGAGGAGTTTTGATATCCGCATCGGCAGTGGAGGTAGCATTGGACGCAGTATCAGCCTGTGTTTTGGCGCTCGGCTGTGCTTTCGCTGTAGCTGCTGCCAGCCTCTGGGCCTGTGTCTGCGGCGTGATGCTGATGCCTTCAGGCGGATGTCCGTTACTGTTATCAGCTTCTGTATGGACAGAAGGAGCCTTATTTTTGATTTTATCGTTGCCTGGGTCAGCGGCCCAAACAGGGATTATTTCAGCGAGCAGTGCTGCTGTGACGATAGCAGCGAGAAAGAATTTCATGTTTCTTACTCCTTCAGCGGCGCGGTGATAATACCGCCGCCGACTACGTAATCGCCGTCGTAAAATACTACGGCTTGACCTGGGGTGATGGCTCTTTGCGGTTCGTCAAAGGTAACTTTGATTTTACAGTCTGCCAGCGGCTCAATAACTGCCGGTACGTCTTTTTGCCGGTAACGGGTCTTGGCGGTGACGCGCAGGGGCGCCTCCAGCTTATCGATCGCGATCAGGTTACAGTTTTCGGCAAGCAGAGCTTTCTGGAACAAAGCATCATTCGGGCCTAAAATAACTGTGTTGCCGGCAATGTCTTTATCAATAACATAAAGCGGGTATTCATAAGCAATGCCCAAACCTTTACGCTGGCCGATAGTGTAGTGGATCAGTCCCTGGTGCGTTCCCAGCACCTGACCGTTTTGGTGGATGAATTTACCGGGGCGCGGTTTATTTTTGGTAATGCGCTCGATAAAAGCGGTGTAGTCGCCGTCTGGGACAAAGCAGATATCCTGGCTGTCCGGCTTATGAGCCGTTACCAGGCCGCGGTTTTCGCTCATCCGGCGGATCTCTGGTTTGGTAATATCTGCCAGCGGCAGCAGGATATGTGCCAGCTGCTGTTGGGTCAGGTTAAAAAGCATATAGCTCTGGTCTTTGGCGTGGTCGTCGCCGCGGGCCAGCAGCCAGCGGTTTCTGTCAGCGTCGAAAATGATGCGGGCATAGTGACCGGTAGCCAGATATTCACAGTCCATCAACCGGGCACGATCGAGCAGTTCGCCGAATTTGATGTGTTTATTGCAGTCGACGCAGGGGTTTGGCGTACGGCCGGCTTCGTATTCGCTGATAAAGCGGTCGATGACGCAGCGCCTGAAGCAGGGACTGAAATTAAAAACATAGTGGGGAATGCCCAGCTTGTGTGCTACCAGTTTGGCGTCCTCGACGTCGCTCAGAGAGCAGCAGGCACTGTCCTGCTCCAGTCCCAGATCCTCGTTGGAGAACATACGCAGCGTGGCTCCGGTTACATCATAGCCCTGCTGCTGCAGGAGCATAGCTGCGGCAGAGCTGTCAACGCCGCCGCTCATGGCGACTAAAACTTTTTTCTTCATAATTTATTATAAAACCTCGTTCGTTCAGGCATCAAAGGAAGCGCAGGCTTCGTTGATAGCGGCTTCGTCTTCGCGCATAGCCAGAATAGTCTTTTCGATCAGCTCGTCGACGGTCCAGCCCAGGTTGGCAGCGCCCTTTTCAATAACGTCGCGCGAGCAGCCGGCAGCGAATTTTTTATCTTTGTATTTTTTCTTGACTGATTTCAGTTCCAGGTCCATAACGCTTTTGGAAGGGCGCATAATGGCAGCGGCGCCGATCAGTCCCGAAAGCTCGTCGATAGCGAACAGCACCTTTTCCATCTGGTGCTGCGGTTCGATATCGTTTTGCGCCAGGCCGTAGCCGTGGCTGGCGGTAGCGCGGATCAATCTTTCGTCCAGTCCGTGTTCGCGCATGATTTCCTGTGATTTGAGACAGTGTTCAGCAGGATAAACTTCGAAATCCAGATCATGCAGCAGGCCGACCTGAGCCCAGAAGTCTGCTTCGTCGGCATAGCCCAGTTCTTTGGCGAAGTATTTCATGATGCCTTCTACCGTCAGTGCGTGCCGCAGGTGAAAAGGTTCCTTATTATATTTTGTCAGCAGCTCCCAGGCTTCACTGCGGGTTAAATCAGCCATGAAAATCAATCCTTCCGTTTATGCGTATTGACGCGTATTTAATAAAATAATTATACCATAAAGGCACGTATGAACACTAGGCTCGAAAATACCTCTCCAAGGGTTTAAACAGTACCATAAAACAAGCGCAGAGGTGTACTCTGCGCTTGTTTGTCAGGAGAGGGTAAAGTTGATTCAGTCGCCGATAAAGCCCGGGGTGGACAGGTAACGTTCACCGGTGTCGGGAAGCATGACGACGATTTTTTTTCCGGCGTTTTCGGGTCGCTGCGCCAGAAGCGTAGCGGCATAGGCCGCAGCACCGGAGGAAATGCCGACCAGCAGGCCTTCATTTTTCGCCAGCTCGCGGCTGGTGCTGAAAGCATCTGCCGCGTCGATAGCGATAACTTCATCGACAACGCTGCGGTCAAAGTTTTTGGGGATAAAGTTGGCGCCGATGCCCTGGATCTTGTGCGGGCCGGCCTTACCGCCGGACAGCAGGGGAGAATCGCTGGGTTCGACGGCGACGATCTTGACGCGCGGATTTTTTTCTTTCAGGTAAGCGCCAGCACCGCTGACAGTACCGCCTGTGCCTACTCCGGCAACGAAAATGTCGACTTCGCCGTCGGTATCGCGCCAGATTTCGGGGCCGGTGGTTGCTTTATGGATGGCCGGATTGGCCGGATTAACAAATTGACCGGGGATAAAAGCATTGGGTATTTCTGCTGCCAGTTCTTCTGCTTTGTCGATGGCGCCCTGCATACCCAAAGAACCAGGTGTAAGCACCAGCTCGGCTCCATAAGCCTTCAGCAGGTTGCGCCGTTCAACAGACATACTTTCAGGCATGGTCAGGATCGTGCGGTAACCGCGTGCTGAAGCTACGCTGGCCAGGCCGATACCTGTATTACCGCTGGTCGGTTCGATGATGACCGAATCTTTTTGCAGCAGTCCCCGGGCTTCGGCGGCGTCGATCATCGCCATGGCGATACGGTCTTTGGCGCTGCCGGCCGGGTTAAAATATTCCAGCTTGGCGATGATAGTCGCCTGCGGAGCAAATTTCCTGTTATAGTTGGTCAGCTCTAAGAGCGGGGTGTTGCCGATCAAGTCGGTCAGGCTACGGTAAATTTTAGTCATGATATCAAAACCTTTCTTTAATAAATTATGCTGCAAGCGGTAATTTACTTACAACATCGGCATTTCTGCCGCTGCTGTTCCACTAAGTCAGCCAAGGTGATGTTATCGACTACTTTATTAACGGCGTCTTTTATTTCACGCCATACTTCCATGGTTACACATTCGTCTGCACGGGTGCAGGCATCCTTGGTATCGTCTACGCAGGCTACCGGGGCCAGATTGCCTTCCAGCAGCCGCAGTATTTCGCCTACAGTATATTCCTGCGGCTCTTTGGCAAGCATATAGCCGCCCTGGGCGCCGCGGGCGCTTTTGACAAGTCCGGCGCGGCTCAGCTGGGTAATGATCTGTTCCAGATATTTGTCGGAAATATCCTGCCGCTGGGAGATATTTTTAATGGGGATGAAGCTGCCGGTATGATTGTAAGCCAGGTCAAGCATCAGCCGCAAAGCATAACGTCCTTTGGTAGAGATTTTCATAAGCACACGTCCTTTCAAAAGCTTGACATTATTTTACTACTAGTTTACTAGGAATTCAATAGCTGAACAAAAAAATTTTTCCTACACAAAAAATTCACAAAATAATCTTGACAAAAATACTGGGAATTACTATACTGAAAGTGTAATCATACTAAACAAGTAGGAATTAAGAAAGGACGGATCGCAATGCGGGAAGTTTATTTAGATAATGCGGCCACGACTAAGGTCAGACCGGAAATAGCAGAGGCTATGGCAAAGGCTATGGTAGAAAATTATGGAAACCCTTCCAGTATATATAAGGCAGCACAGCGTGCGGCAACAGCTATTGCCGCTGCCCGTCAGCAGGTTGCGGATCTGATCGGCGCGTCACCTAAGGAAATCATTTTTACAGGCGGCGGCAGTGAGGGTGATAATATGCTTATTAAAGGCGTGGCTCATGCCAATGTCAAGAAGGGACGGCACATTATCACTACGCAGGTCGAGCATCACGCTGTACTGCATACCTGTGAAGAACTGGCGAAGGAAGGCTTTGAGATCACTTACCTGCCGGTAGACGAATTCGGCAGGGTTACAGCGGCCCAGGTAGAGGCCGCCTTACGCGACGATACGATCCTTGTTTCGGTGATGTATGCCAATAATGAGATTGGTACGATAATGCCGATCAGAGAGATCGGCGCAGTCTGCCGCGCACATAAGGTGTTGCTGCATACTGACGCAGTACAGGCGGCAGGTCATATCCCTATTGATGTTACCGGCGACAATATCGATCTTTTAACATTGACGGCGCATAAATTTCATGGACCAAAGGGCGTAGGCGCGGTGTATATCCGTCAGGGTGTGCGTGTACCGGCGCTGATCGTCGGCGGTGGGCAGGAAAAAGGCCTGCGTGCCGGCACTGAAAATACGGCCGGGATCATCGGTATGGGGCTGGCAGCTGCTTATGCGAAAGAAAATATGGAAGCCAATGCCGAAAAAACACGTGCTTTGCGTGACAAATTGATCGAAGGGATTTTAGCAAAGATCCCTGAAGTAAGGTTAAACGGACATCCTACTGACCGACTGCCGAATAATGTAAATGTCAGCATCAGATATATTGAAGGCGAAGGCCTGCTGCTGCTGCTTGACCATATGGGTATCGCGGCTTCCAGCGGCAGTGCCTGCACTTCCGGGTCTCTGGACCCGTCGCATGTTCTGCTGGCTATCGGACTGCCGCATGAGATCGCGCACGGTTCGCTGCGTCTGACCTTGTCGGAAGAAAACAGCAGTGCCGATGTCGATTATGTTTTGGAGCAATTACCGTTGATCGTTGAAAAATTAAGGGCGATGTCGCCTCTTTACCACAAGTAAGAAAGCAGGTGTAGTTTATGGCATACAGTGAAAAAGTAATGGATCATTTTATGAATCCCCGTAATGTGGGTGTTATGCCCGATGCCGACGGCGTCGGCGAGGTAGGCAATGCCAAATGCGGCGATATCATGAAGATTTTTATTAAAGTCAAAGACAATATCATTACCGATATCAGTTTCCAGACTTTTGGCTGCGGTGCGGCTATCGCTACCAGCAGTATGGCAACAGAGCTTGCTAAAGGCAAGTCTGTCGAGGAAGCGCTGGAACTGACTAATCTGGCGGTAGCTGAAGCACTTGACGGACTGCCGCCGATCAAGATGCATTGTTCCAACCTGGCAGCTGACGGCTTGCGTGCCGCGATTTATGACTATAAGGTCAAAAACGGTATGTCGACCGAAGGTATTGAAGTGTGCAGCGGCTGCTGCCACGACTGCGGTCACTGACAGCTGTTTTACTGTTAAGATTTTTCATCTCCAATCCCTCCTTTTATTCACATTAGTTTTACAGAAAAGCCGATGGTTAGCGCCATCGGCTTTTTTGTGGTAAAATAGGAAGTATAAATTATAAAATCAATAATTTACCGTCGGAGGATGAAACAATGGCAGCAATCGATATTGAAAAAGAGTTTAAGCATTATCTGGAGATCTTTACCCATGACGAGGAACTGGGAAAGATTTTGGCAAAGGTATCTTTTCAGGAATTGTTCAACGATAAATTTTTAACGGAAAACAGTAAATATACCTCGATGGACGATCTGATCTGGCGCAGCGGCTTCGGCATCATGAATCTGCTGGAGGTAGAACAGGTGAACCAGGATAAATGGAACGAATATATTGCCAGGAATACTGAATGTAAAACCTGGCATGAATTCGGCAAACTGGCCATGATCGACTGGATGAAGCATAAATTGGAAGAAGCGAAACAGGCCAAAAACTGATTTGAGCGGCACCGAGGCGAAGGCTTCGGTGTTTTTTATTTTTAAGGAAGTGATTTTATGGCAGCGATCTTACATGCACTGCAGGGGATTTTGACTATCGTTATTATGATAGCTACCGGTTTTTATCTGTCCCGTAAGGGCTGGTTTTCTGAAAGCTTCAGCTCGGCTGTGGCCCAGCTGGTGACCAAGGTCTGCCTGCCTACCTATATGATCGTCAATCTGACGGTCAATTTCAGCCACGATCAGCTGATCGAGATGAGTGGCGGTCTGCCGGTACCGATCATTTCCATGGCATTGGGCTATTTTATCGGCCATGCGGCAGCACGGCTGCTGAAGGTGCGGCGTGACCGGGTCGGCGTGTTCTGTACTGTCTTTTTTGTTTCCAACACTATTTTCATCGGCCTGCCGATGACGCTGGCTTTGTTCGGTGAAGAAGGTATTCCTTATGTCATGCTGTATTATATGGTCAATACTACGATGTTCTGGGTCGTAGCAGTGCACGATATGGCCTCTGATGCCGGTGTGGCGGCACCGTGGCTCAGCAGAAAGACTCTGAAAGTGGTTCTGAACCCGCCGCTGTTAGGTTTTTTGGCAGGAATTATTTTAGTAATGCTTGATTGGCGTCTGCCGATGCCGATCGAAGCTTCTTTTCGTTATCTGGGCGGAATGACGACGCCGCTGGCCATGCTGTTTATCGGTATCGCGATCAGTAAAGCTTCCTGGAGCGAGATCAAATTTGACAGAGAGCTGACGGCGGCAATGGTGGGAAGGTTTGTGATCTGTCCGCTGTGCGTTATGGTCTGTCTGCCGTTTTTTGCGCTGCCGAAATTGATGAGCGATGTATTTGTTATGCAGGCGGCTATGCCGGCGATGACGAACACTTCTATTGTAGCTAAGGTTTATGGCGGCGATTACAAGTATGCGGCGATGCTGACGGTGGTCAGTACACTGCTGGCAGTAATAACGACGCCGTTTTATATGTGGGTGCTGCGTGGTTAGATCTGTTCGCCTGATTACAGAAACGTTCGCCTTAAAACTCTAAAATACGAACAAATTTTTAGAAAAACTCTTGACAAACAAAACAGTTCGGTTTATTATATGTTTAACGAACAGATGTTTTGAAAGGTCGTGGAGTTATGAAGAAGTTGTTTGTATTAATGCTGATGACCACTATTTTATATACAGGCTATAATTTTTTACAGGATGATACTGTTTATCATTACGAACAGATCACTGTACATACAGGCGATACCATGTGGGCTATCGCTGACCGCTGGGCCGATCAGGACGAAGATGTACGCGAAGTCATTTACCGTATCTGCGAAACCAATGCGCTGGCGAATACGAACCTGAAACCGGGACAGAAGCTTTTAGTACCGGTCAGGGTGCAGTTTGTCGATCAGCTGATGGTGGCAGAGGCCGGCGATATCAAAGGCTGATAATTACGGCGCCGGCGTAGGAAACTGATTCAAAAGTAAATAATATGCGTTAGGGCGCAGTAAAAAAGACGTGCCTGCCTTTTGGCAGACGCGTCTTTGTGTTTTTTAGCTTTCTTTTTTTATGGGATTTTATCCGATGGAAAAGAAAGCTTTTTTATTTTTGAGAAGTCTATTTTTCGACGTAAATACAGAAAATAGCGGACGGGCAGTTTGCTGCCGGCCGCGTACCCGTTAACGCGGCAGAAAAAGTAAATCTTACTAAAAATTCAACGTGTCTTGTGGGGGGGTACAGACGTGGTATAATATAAAACAATATAACTGATATGTTAAAAATATTTCCAAAAATAAATGTTTGATGATGTAAGGAGAATAAAAATGAAAACTAAAATCATAAGCCTGATGCTGGTGTTGAGCTGCGCCGGCGCTTCGGCTGCCACAGCTTTGCCAAACAGCAGCGGGGATCTGCGCGCTTTGGAAGAAAACAGGGCGGACGGGGATAAAACGGCTGTTCTGACAAAAGAAGAAACAAACACTGATGTGAACGGCAGCAGAAAGTTTTATCTGCAGAATTTTGTCTTTACCAGTGAAGATGCTATCCAGCAGGACGTATTGGCTGCGCTGGTAGAAAGCTATTGCGGACGTGAAGTCGATTTTAATGAACTGCAGCAGGCGGTCAATAAGTTGACTGCGTATCTGCGCGGACAGGGTTATGCGGTTGCTACTGCTTTTTTGCCGCAGCAGGAAATCACTGACGGTATCATTGAAGTCAAAATAGTCTTAGGGCGGTTAAGCTATGTACAGGTCAATAATACTTCGGCTCTTGCGGAAGGACAGGCAGAAAAAGCCGCAGGGATTCTGCAAAAGGGAGAGCTGCTGCGTACAGACCGGCTGGAAACAGTTTTGAATAATATCAACGATCTGGCCGGCGTTACAGCCGTAGGTGTTTTGCGGGCTGGGCAGGCCAATGGTACCAGCGATTTTGTGATCGATCTTCGGGCTGATAAACCGCAGCAGACGATTTTATACACTGATAATTATGGCAATAAATACAGCGGCAGATACAGATATGGCTTTCAGACAACGATCAACAATCCCGGCAGGATCGGCGATAAATTTTTTCTGGGCGGGATGCTTTCAAATGATAACCTGCATAACTATAATTTGGGCTACGAAATGCCGGTCGGCAGCCGCGGGACAAAAATGGGCGTCAGCTATAGCCTGATGGATTATACGCTGAGCGGCTTTTATAATATCCTTGACGCGGTCGGACGGGCTAAAACTTTCAGCATTTATGGCAGTACGCCGCTGATAAATACTGCTTCTGATCACCTGGCGGCAGTTTATGGCTACGATAACCGCCAGCTGAAAGATGAGCTGCGCACCTTTGGCATCGATACAAAAAAACACAGTAATGCACTGTATGCCGGCATAGCGGGCAATATTAAAGGTGCCGGCAGTTATACTGGCTACAGCGCTTTATATTATGCGGGACGGCTAAGTTATGACGATGCCAGCAGCTACACGGAAGGCAGCTATCACAAATTCAATACTGACGTCAATCATATCCGCAGATTAGGCAATGTTTTGAATCTGCATGTAAATTTCCACAGTCAGCTGGCCAGCAAAGATCTGGATGGCAGCGAACAGTTTGTTCTAGGCGGCGCTAACGGTGTGCGGGCTTATCCGCAGGGTGAAGCCAGCGGCGACAGCGGCTACCAGGCTACGGCAGAACTGCGTTATGCCACTCCCGTACCTGATCTGACTCTGGCAGCTTATGTGGATTGGGGCGAAGTCGAGCTGTCTAAAAGCTATGGTCAGCACCGCGGTCTGTCCGGTTGGGGACTGGGCCTGCAGTACGCCAAGGCTGACGATTACTATCTGCGGCTTGACTATGCGCGCAAGCTGGGCAGTGAAGAGTTTACCAGTGAAGAAAGCGATAAAAACGGCAGGCTATGGTTTTTGGCCTACAAACTGTTTTAATATCGGTCAAGGATAAGGAGCTGTGTGAAGATGAAAAATGAGAAAATGCTTTTATATAAAAAGATCATGGTCACGGTTGTAAGCGGCGGCATGCTGCTTTTGCCAAACTGGGGCTATGCCCTGCCGCAGGGCGGCCAGGTCGTGGGCGGCAGTGGCAGTATCGGCTCTCCTGGCGGCGGTGCAATGGATATTACCGGCAACGGCGGCAATCTGGCTATAGACTGGGACAGCTTTAATATAGCCCAGGGAGAAACAGTAAATTTTAAAAATATGCAGGCCGTTTTAAATTATGTGACGGGCAGCCAGCGCAGCGAGATTTTCGGTAAGCTGAATGGCAGCGGCGCGCATGTCTTCCTGCTCAATCCCAACGGGATCTTGTTTGGTGCCGCGGCAGAGGTCAATGTAGGCAGCCTGACAGCATCGACAAGAAGTCTGCCGGAAGAGGCCCGTAAAGGCTTTAACGGGACTTTGGGAAATTTGGATGCCGATGGTATTGCCAAAATCCAGGCCGATATTGTTAATTTAGGAACGATCGTTGCTGACGCCATAAATTTTGAAGGTAATAATATCTCGATCATCAAGGCTGATACGCTGCAGATACAAGGCGGCGACCTGGGTAAAGTCAGTTTAAAGGCCAAGGACAATATCAACATCGGCTACGAGGTGACGGATAAGACTACCATTGATGTAGGCGATGGCAGCGGGGGGCATACTGTCAGCGATTACAGCAAGGGCAACGGCACAAAAGCCAGCAGCTTGGGCATTGTCACAGCGGCCTTAGATGGCAGTGAAAAAAATATTACTGATTGTATGCTGGTACATGACGTATATGAGCTGCAGGCGATCAATAATAATTATGAAACCGAAAAAAACAGTGCAAATTTTGACTATAGTTATGTCAATGGCGATTATATGCTGGCTAACGAAATAGATGCTTCTGTTACCAGCAGCTGGAACAGCGGTCAGGGGTTTGCGTGCCTTGGCGCTTTAAAACAGCTGCCCATGGGAACCCCAAGTGGATTTCAAGGCGGGTTCACCGGCAGTTTGGACGGTATGGGGTATACTATCAGTGATTTAACGATCGAGCGCAGCGGAGAATCGTATGTTGGTTTATTTGGCTGCCTGACGGAAAGCGCGCGTGTAACGAATTTGACACTTTCCGGAAGTATCAGCGGACAAAGCAGCGTCGGCGGCATAGCAGGAAAAAACCTGGGGCTGATCCGTAATGTTGCCAATAAAGCCGCTGTCAAAGGTAATTCTTCGGTAGGTGGTATCACCAGCACTAATTATGGTACGGTGGAATTTGTCAGTAACAGCGGCAGTATCACAGCAACAAATGGCGGTAGTGTTGGCGGCATTGCCAGCAGTAATGGTGACGGGAACAAAACTGGTATTATAAAGTACGCTGAAAACACTGGTGCTGTTATTGGCTGGGGAAATCTCGGCGGCATCGCCGGTGTCAACAATAGTAAGGGGACTATTGAAAACGCTGTTAATCAAGGCTCTGTTACAAGCAATGTGGACGACAGTACCGGTTTTGGGGGGATCAGCGGGATCAATAAAGGGACAATAAAAGATGTGGTCAACGAAGGCGACGTTAAGATATATAAAGAGGGAACAATGGGTGGCAATTCGGTAGGCGGTATCAGCGGCAATAACATAGATAAGGGAACTATCGAAAATGCTGTTAATAAAGGCGCTATCCTTGGCGGCGTAGCTGTAGGCGGGATCGTTGGGGAAAATTCCGGCAGTATCAGGAACACTGAGAACAGCGGTAATATTATCGGTGTTATTTCTGCTGCCGGAGGGATCGTAGGCAGAAACGCGAATGGAAAAGGATCGGTCATCGAGGCCTTTAACAGCGGTGATGTGAGCGGCAATGGTTATATAGGCGGTATCGTTGGTAACAATAAAGGCGGTTTGATTGAAGCTGCAGCGAATGAAGGCAATATTTCTGCAGATCAGCAGCTCGCTGGCGGTATTGCCGGTTATAATACCAATGGCGGGAAAATAGTAAATGCTTCTAACAAAGGTATTATCACCAGCGGTAATTCTAAAGGGGATAGTTTTGCCGGCGGTATCTGTGGTTTTAATTCCGGCGGCAGTATCGCAAACAGCTATAATACAGGGGACGTAACTGCTGATGGAAATTATGTCGGCGGGGTCTGCGGCGCTAATGCCAATGCGCTGGTTGACGGTGTGTACAATACCGGCGCTGTCGAGGGCGCGGATAATGTGGGCGGTGTTGCCGGTTATGACGGCAATGATGAGGAGCTAGACTATGCCAGTATCAAAAATGCTTATAATACCGGCAGTGTCAGCGGTAATAAAAATATCGGCGGTATTTTAGGGCTGGGAGAATATGGCAGCGTTGCTAATGTTTATAATTTAGGCAAGGTCAGCGGCAGTGCTGACGTAGATGCAATTATGGGCGCGTCCGATACAGAAGCAGTTTCTGCCGTCCGGAATGCCTATTTCCTCACCGATAGCGGTTACCAAAAATACGGTGATGGAACAGTATATGCTACGACAGCAGAGTTCAATCAGGCTTTCGCAGATGGGCTGGGAGAAGAAGATAAAAAAGTCTGGCAGACCGATCAAAAACAGACGGCACCGTATCTGAAGCCGTTTCTGCAGGAAATCAGCGGTGATGTGGGCAGGCTGGAAGCTGCAGCTGGCAGTGATTTTAAGGCCGCGCTGCTTGCCAAACTGCAGGAGTTGGGTATAAATGTAGACCCTGATAAAATCCTGGGATTAGATGGTTTGGCAGCCGGTGAATATGATTTGGGCGAGCTGCTGTATTCTACGCAGGACGGCTATGCTCTGCAGCTGACAGGCACATTGGTGGTAAAATCCAGTACTCAGCCGGAACCTAAACCAGAGGCTCCCGCTACAGATGACAAATATACGGCCACTTTGACCAGCCTTCAGAAAAAAGTTGTGCAGGCGTGGGAACAGAGCCTGGTCAATGACAGGGATTGGCATATTGAAGAAAATCGCAGAATACAGCTGGAGAATAATTCAGTAAAAATCGAGCCAGTGCTTTTTGATGAAGTGAATCTGCAGGATGAAGAAACGCCGGCAGAGTAAAAAAATACAAAGGACAAGCAGTTTAACTGCTTGTCCTTTGTGTTTTAAAGAGGGTAAAAGTTTCTGCAGCAAGTATAGCCGCTGTTTTATCTGGCCATCCGGTAAATATTTTCCATATCGGCAGCGTTCAGGGTGACGAAGCCGCCGATCGTTCTTCTGCCCATAAAGCTGCATTTGTGTGCCAGCTCTTTGATTTGGGTGTCGGTGAGTTCGATTTCCATGTCGCTGATCGAGGTAGGCATACCAATGGAACGGAAAAAGTCTTCCATGGCGGCGATTCCTTCAAGCGCTGTTTTTTCGTCATTGCCGAAGCTGTAGGGAACATTCAGTACGTTAACTGCCAGTTGTGCGAAACGGCAGGGGTTTTGTTTGAGCACATAGCGGGCCCAGCTGCCCCAGATCGCTGCAAGGCCTGCGCCGTGAGCAATATCGAACATACCGCCCAATTCATGCTCCAGCTGGTGGGAAGCCCAGTCGCCCTGACTGCGGTCGCCGGTGATGTCATTATGGGAAAGCGTGCCTGCCCACATGATCTCGGCGCGGACGTCATAGTCGGCAGGCTTCTGTAAAGCCAGTCGGGCATTACGCATGACGTTGCGCAGCAGAGCTTCGGCCATGCCGTCAGTGAGGGCTAGGGAGGTGACGCCGGGTTTGGTAAAGTAACGTTCTAAAGTATGGACGATGATGTCAGTACAGCCGCTGGCTGTTTGGTAGGGCGGCAGAGTGCAGGTCAGCTCGGGATTTAAAATGGCAAATTTACAGTAGGCATAGGGCGACTGCAGTCCGCGTTTCAGCCAGCCGTCTTCATTGGTAATGACTGACGCATTGCTCATTTCACTGCCGGCCGCGGCAATAGTAAGGACGGCACCGATAGGGGCGCAGGCCTGCGGCGCTTTGCCGCTGTAGTAGTCCCAGACATCGCCGGGATTGGTAATCCCATAACCAATGGCTTTGGCACTGTCGATGACGCTGCCGCCGCCTACAGCGAGAATAAAATCAACTTTTTCCCGCCTGCAGATTTCAATACCTTCATAAACCTTGCTTAAACGAGGATTGGGCACAACGCCGCCCAGGGTCACATAGTGCAGTCCTGCTTCCTGCAGTGCGCCGCAGACACGATCAAGCAGACCGGATTTTTTGGCACTGCTGCCTCCGAAGTGTACCAGGACCTTGCTTGCTCCTTGTGTTTTGCAGAGTTCACCAACCTCGGCTTCGGTATTTTTACCGAAAAGTATTTTTGTAGGTGCGTAATATTTAAACTGTTCCATAATAACAGCTCCTTTGCTGCGGCAAATGCTGCCGCTGTAAAATCTTCTTAAACCTATCGTATCGCAAAACAGGCAGTTTGTAAAATGCAGAAGTTTCATAAAATTATCGGCAGGAGAAATATTTTGTGATTTCTTGGTGAACAATTTGCAAAAGAGCAAGAGTTTTGTTTGTTGATGTCGAATTGAAACGATAAATCTGAAATGATTCAGGCAGAGGAGGTAATATTATGCAGGGAAAAAAATGGATCGCCGCGGCACTGGTCTGCGGATTTTTACTGGGACAGGGAACGGCTCCGGCGCAGGCCGGTATTTTGGGTACCGTAGTTAAAGGCGGCGCTGTATCGTTATTGGTCAGCCAGTTTGCCGACCAGCTGAACAGCGCTATCAATACTTTGACGGCAAAATATCCTATCTCCAGCGATTACGCTACCAAGGTAGTGCCGATCATTACCGTGGGTGACGGAAGTTATGCCGGCGCTGCTCAGGTATCGGGACCGAAGGAGCAGGTAGATAAATGTCAGGCTGCTTTGCAGCTGGAGGCTTCCTTCTTTAAAAGCTTCCGTGCGAAAGCGCTGATCCCGGTCGATAAGGTCGCTATCAGCGGTATCAACCGCGTGCAGGGTGTGGGCGTATCGGCCCAGATCGATGTAAAGATCTAACAGCTTAAAACAATTTAAAAAGTGCAAGTCCGCAGGCTGATGTATGTCAGCCTGCGGACTTTTTTTATTTGCACGGGTATTTTAAGGGTCATGCTTTAACAAACCTTTAAAGAAAGGCGAAATTCTTTACAAGAACTTAAAGCCTTCTTAATTCAAAGCAAAGAAAGCTTTGTTATGATGACAGTGTTTCCAGATGCAAGCAAAATTTCAGTACTTGTGAAAAAGGAGAGAAGGAAATGAAATCAAGAAAATTATTCAAGGTCTGCGCCCTGCTGATGCTGGCAGTAATGAGCTGTTTGCTGTTCAGCGGCTGCGGCGGTCAGTCTGAGCAAAAGAAATTTGTGATCACTTATCTGCCGAATGAATCGACAGATAAAAATGCCGATGCCAGAAAAGGTATGGCGGGCGATTTGAGCAAGGTTTTGGGAATGGAGGTCACAGAGCTGGTATCTAACGATTATAATGCGGTGATTGAGGCTATGCGTACCGGTAAAGCCGATATGGCTTATTTTGGACCGTTAAGCTTCTGCCTGGCTTATGAACGTGCAGGTGCAGAACCGATCGGGATGATTGCCAAGGATAAAGATAAAAAGAACGCGACTTATAAGTCTGTTCTGGTTACGAGCAGCAAGAATACTGATATCAATAGTATCCAGGATATCAAAGGGAAAACGATGGCGTTCGTTGACCCGAATTCCACTTCCGGCAATCTGATCCCTTCAGCGGCGATTATGAAAGCATTTCCCGGTGAGAAGCTTTCGATGGATGATCTGCATACTAATGGCAAATTTTTCCAGGCAGTCAGCTTTTCCGGCAAGCATCAAGCAGGTCTGGCGGCTGTAGTCAAGGGTGATGTGCAGGTAGCTCCTATCTCTGATGCAATTCTGGCGGCTGAGATCAATGCGGGACGTGTCAGCAAAGATGACGTTAAAATTATTTTCGCTTCTGATCCGATCCCGTCCGAACCGATGGCTCTGCGCAGGGAGCTGCCGGCAGAAGTGAAGGAAAAGGTAAAAAACTTTATCCTGAGCTATGACAATGCCGCTTACTACAAAGGGGTAATGGGTGCAGAGGATAAGCGTTTCGTAGAATGCAGTATTGAAGATTACAAAGGTATCATTGATCTGAACAAAGCCCTGAGCAGCAGTAAATAAGTTGGAGCAGAGGCCGGCGCTGTCCGGCCTTTTTTATAGGAGGAAGCATGAGCACGGTTTTAAAAATGGAGCATATCGAGAAAGTTTATGGCAATCAGGTCCGCGCTTTGCATGATATCAGTCTGGAGGTCAGCGCCGGAGAATTTGTCGCTGTTATCGGTCCTTCCGGATCGGGCAAGTCCACCCTGCTGAGAACGGTCAATCAGCTGGTAGTCCCCAGCGGAGGTCATGTATACATCGACGGCGAGGAAGTTACCGGTGCGTCCGGCAAAAAGCTGCGGCTGCTGCGGCGTAAAGTCGGGATGATCTTTCAGCATTATAATCTTGTGCAGCGGCTGTCGGTAATGCAGAACGTGCTGCATGGGCGCTTGGGTTATATGTCGGCGTTGGACGGGATGCTGGGTAATTATACGGAAGAGGATAAACGTAAGGCGATTGACTTGCTGCAGGAAATCGAGATGGGCGATCGTTTATATAACCGTGCCAGTGATCTGTCGGGCGGTCAGAAACAGCGCGTAGGCATTGCCAGGGCGATTATGCAGGAACCGAAGCTGCTTCTTTGTGACGAACCGATCGCTTCACTGGACCCTAATGCGTCTAAAATCATCATGGATCTGATCTATCAGATGACGCAGCGCCGTAATATTGCCTGTATCGTCAATCTGCATCAGCTGGATGTGGCCATGCGTTATGCTACGCGCATCATCGGTCTGGCAAAAGGAGAAATGATTTTTGACGGAACCCCGCAGCAGCTGAATAATGCAGTGATAGAGAAAATTTATAATACTTCGATGGAAAATCTGATCATTAAGCAGGGTGAAAATTATGCCTGAAAAAATAAGTATAATGAATCCCCGTGAAAAACAGGTTTATACCTGGTTTTTAGTGGTCGTGCTGGTTTTGTTCTGCCTGGCGACTTATATTTCCCGTTTTAATCCGCTGGAGGTGCTTTGGGAACAGGGAGAATTCTGGAAATTTCTGTTTCAGGATTTCCTGCCGCCACGCTTCAATGCTTCGCCGGTAGTAGTAGAATCGATTCTTGTAACTTTTGCGTTGGCGGTTTCGTCCAGCTTCGTTGCGGCAGTGTTTGCTTTTCTCTTCGCTGTGTTCGGCAGCACTTCTTTATCACCCTGGAAGGGACTGGCCAGAACGATCCGGGGGTTTGCCACTTTTCTGAGGAATATCCCGACACTGGTCTGGGCTTTTATTCTTTTTTCGTCACTGGGTATTGGTACCGGGGTTGGTTTTATTGCTTTGCTGATTTCGACCTTTGCTTTTATGACAAGAGCGTTTATTGAAGTGATCGACGAGGTATCCTGTGATGCAATGGAAGGGCTGACGGCCTGCGGCGGTACGTTTTGGCAGAAGGTCTGTCAGGGTATCGTACCGACCTGCCTGACACAGTTTATCGCCTGGTTCCTGTACTGCATCGAACTTAATATACGCGCGTCGACTATTGTGGGAATGGTAGGCGGCGGGGGGATCGGGCTGGTGCTGTTTTCCTATATCAAGTCGTTTAATTATGCCGGCGCAGCAGGAATTATTCTGGTTATTGCGGCGATGGTCATTATGGTGGAATTTTTAACTAATTATCTGCGAAGAAAGGTGTTGACATAAAATGGAGCAGACTTTTGTACAGGCGAGGGTGCAGTGTCTTGAGTTCAGTAACGGAAGGATCCGTGTTGCCCGCAGCGGGCAGGATAGTGAGCTGCGCTGGTTTTTAGCAGCTGTAACAGTCGTTTCGATAGTGGCGTTATATTATCTGCAGCTGGATTGGCTGAAGCTTATTTCCAGGCTGCCTGACCTGGGGAAGACCTTTGGTTTGCTGGCGCTGCTGGATTTTCACGATTTTGGGCTGACGCTGGAGGCCTTTTCCCAGACAGTGGCAATAACTGTGCTGGCAACTATTTACAGCGTTCTGCTGGGATTGGTATTAGCTGCCTTTGGTGCCCGTAACCTGATGAAAAATAAATTTGTGACGTATGCTCTGAGCGCGTTCTTTACGTTTCTGCGTGCCGTACCGACACCGGTTTGGGTATTGCTGGCGCTGGTCTGTCTGGGGTTGGGTCCTGCTGCGGGCATCGTAGGACTGTGTGTGCATGCCACAGCTTTTTTTGCCAGGGCTTTTACGCAAAGCTTTGAAGATGTGCCTGAGGAAGTGATCGAGGCGCTTGAGGCAACAGGAGCCAGTAAGCTGCATATTTTTTTGTCTGCGATACTGCCTGCGGCAGCTTCGCAGATCATGGCCTGGACTGGTCTGCGTTTTGAAATAAATTTTTCTGAATCAGCGATCCTGGGGATGATCGGTGCCGGCGGAATCGGCTTTGCGATTGCGAATAATATCCAGGGCTATCAGTTTGGAGCCGCAGGGCTGGCGATCGTACTGGTTTTTGTATTTGCCTATTGCGTGGAGCTGGTTTTTACAACAATCAAGAAAAACTATATCTGACAGATAAAGGGTGATGTTATGGAGAAAAAAGAGTTGTTCCGTATTATGGCGGCCGCCGATGGCAGTATGCTGCGTGAGCTGGCTCAGCCGCTGGCTGAAAAATATGGTGTCAGCGTTGTGAAGGCGCCTGCTAAAACACTGGCGATGATCAAGCTGCGTGAGCCGGTAAAAAACAGTCTGTTTTATCTGGGTGAGGCGTTGGTGTGCGATACAGTTGTGGAACTGGGCGGCACTAAAGGGACAGCTGTTGTGCTGGGTGATGATTTTGACAAAGTCAGCTCCATGGCGGTGATCGATGCTGCTTTTAACAGGCAGGTCAGCGAACTGGATGAACTGAAGACAGTGCTGCAGCGGCTGTCTATGCGGCAGCAGCGGGAACAGGAACTGGAAAACGGATTGTATGCCAAAACGATGGTTGATTTTCAGACTATGGATCAGGAGTAAAGATAATGCAGAAAGCTTATGAATTTGATTTTGTATATGACACTCAGGCTGCTTTTCGTCTGCTGCTGGAAGCGCTGAGCAATCCGGGACGCATCGTTGAGCTGGGACCTCTGGCCCGGAAGCTGGGTGGAGCTTATGCCATGCCGCTGACTGTGGCGGCAGTGCTTTTGGACAATGAGGTCAGTTTTGCAGTCTGCGGTTCTCCTGCGCTGGCAGAGAAAATTACTGAGCTGACTCTGGCTAAAACAGCTGCTGTGAGTAAAGCGGATTATATCTTTGTGACGGAGAATGCGGATTGGCAGGAAGCAGTACAGGCTGCTAAGTGCGGTACACTGCGCGATCCTCATAAAAGCGCGACTGTCATTTTGTGCACAGCGGATCTGCAGGCAGGCAAGCTGCAGCGGATCAGCGGGCCCGGGATCAAGGCTGTCCAGGAAATCATTATGTGCCCGGAACTGCAGGCGGCTTTGGGGAAACGTAATGAGCAGGAATATGAGTATCCGCTGGGCCTTGATTTTTTTGTGCTGGATCAGCGGGGCTGCCTGATGGGTATACCACGTAAAACAAGAATAGAAAGCAGGTGAACAGATGGCTTATGTGGCAGTTTCCGGCGGTCAGGAAGCAATAGAGGAAAGCATCAGGCTGCTGCATTGTATGCGCGGCAGTACTTTTAAAGAGCTGGAAGTAGAAGCGATAGAAAAAAAGCTGGGCCTTTTAGTGGACCGGGTAATGAGCGAGTCTGGCTTATATGCGCCGGCTTATGCGGCACTGGCTTTGAAACAGGCGGAAGGCAGTATCGAAGAAGCAGTGTTTTTGCTGCGGGCTTATCGTTCGACTTTGAGCCGCAATTATTATACCCTGCCGGCCAGCGGGACAGAGATGCGCGCTGTCCGCAGGATCTCGGCAGCCTTTAAGGATATTCAGGGCGGACAGATTCTGGGAGCGACCTATGATTATACACATCGGTTGATTGAATTTAAACAGCCGTCGGCAGTGGAATTATGCGCCCGGCGTCAGTGCTGCCTTAAAGAGGCGAAGCCTGTGCCGGTAGTAAAGCTGCCACGGGTTTCGGAGTATCTGAAGGCAGAGGGATTGATCGACAGCTGTGAGATCGATGATATGGAACCTGTGGATGTAACGAAGAATGTTCTGGAATTCCCTGCTGACAGAAGCGCGCGTCTGCAGACTCTGACCCGGGCTGACGGGGGCTTTATCGGCGGACTGGCGTATAGTTCGATCCGTGGTTATGGTGCCGTACATCCAACTGTAGGTGAACTGCGCTGCGGCTATGTGGAGCTGGAAGTACCATATTTGTTTGACGAGACGGAAAGCATCTGCATCGGTGAAATTTTGCTGACGGAAGTAGAGGGCTTTATTCCTGAGGATGACGATAAGAAACTGAAATTGGCAGTAGGCTACGGTGCAGTTTTGGGGCGGAACGAAAACAAGGCGATTTCGATGGCGGTGCTGGACGCTTCCTTGGAAACAGAAGGGCCTGCTCCTGCACAGGATGAAGAATTTGTACTGCTGCATGGTGATTCGCTGGAGATGAACGGCTTTATTTCTCATTTGAAGCTGCCGCATTACGTTACCTTCCAGTCTAAGCTGGACAGCGTACGCAAGACCAGAAAGGAGCCGGAGCATGAATCCTGAATATAATTTTGCTTTCCTGGACGAAGGTTCTAAACGGGAAATCAGGCGCAGTATTTTAAAGGCGGTGGCTGTACCCGGTTATCAGGTGCCGTTCGGCTCGCGCGAACTTCCGATAGGGCGCGGCTGGGGGACGGGAGGCATTCAGCTCACTTTGTCGCTGATCGGCCCGCGTGATGTTTTGAAGGTTATCGATCAGGGCAGCGACGATAGTGTCAACGCTGTCAATATCAAGAAATTTATCAATTTGTGCAGCGATGTGGCGACTACTACAGACAGTACGGAAGCAACCCTGATCCAGACGCGTCATCGTATACCCGAGGAACCGCTGCGTAATGACCAGCTGCTGGTTTTTCAGGTGCCTTTGCCGGAACCGCTGCGGGTGATAGAACCAAGCGAGGAAGCAACGAAGCTAATGCATGCAGAAGCAGATTACACGGGCATTTGGCTGCAGCTTTATGAAAGCATTATGAAATATGGCAAGGTCACGATTGCTACGGAATATCCGGTTACTGTTGAGGACAGATATGTTATGAACCCCAGTCCGATCCCGAAATATGACAATCCCAGACTGCATGAGTCGGAATGTCTGTATTTATTCGGAGCAGGGCGCGAGAAGAAAATTTATGCGATACCGCCTCATACAAAGGTCGTGTCGCTGGCGTTTGACGATGTGCCTTTTGAGATCGAACATATGGAAGGCCGCCGCTGCCGTTTATGTGGAGCGGAAAATGTTTATTTTGACGAGCTTATCGACAGAGAGACAGGCGCTGTCAGCTATCAGTGCTCGGATACAGGTTACTGCTCTAAACGAAGGCTGCGCAAGGAGGCGGACTGCTGATGCGTACTAAAGAGGAATATTATGAAGATACATTAAAAAACAGGGCCTTGCTGGAGAGCCAGGAGGTGCTGGACTGCAGTTGTCCTTACAGCCGCTGCGAATGGCACGGGAAGTGCCGCGAATGTGTAGCGCTGCATCGTTATCACGCTGAGCATCTGCCCTGTTGCCTGCAGCCACTGCTGAGGGAGAAGATCACGGTGCTGGCGGGGTGCTGTGAAATGGAAACCACTTCCAGAGTCAAAGAATCTGAGAAATTCCGTGAATATGTAAAAGAACAGGATGCTGTGCGCGGAAAGGGGCGGCAGATATGATGAATAAAGAAGAGGCCGTTTTACAGGTGCGCGATCTGCTGCTGCGTTATGGCAACGGCTGCGAGTGCTGCCGCAGCCGGCAGCCGCTGGAAAAGAACCGCTGTCACCGCTGCGGTACTGTCTGGGCTGTACGCAATGTATCCTTTGACCTTTACCCCGGAGAAGTATTAGGCATTGTCGGTGAATCAGGCTCAGGAAAATCCAGCGTGATGAAAAGTCTGTATTTCGATCATGAAGTAACAGGAGGCAGTGCCTTTCTGAAGCAGTATCAGGATGGAAAGGTCAATATTTTCGGCGCCAGTTCACAGCAGCGCCGGTATATCAAAAATCATCTGATGGGGATGGTTTATCAGAATCCTCTGCTGGGTCTGCGTATGGATTATTCATCTGCTGCCAATGTTGCTGAAAAGATCATTGCCGCCGGCAACCGTAATGTAGCTTTTATGGACGGCAGAACAGTGGAGCTTTTGGAAGCGGTGGAGATACTGACTTCCAGGCGTGCGGAACCGCCCAGAAATTTTTCGGGCGGTATGCAGCAGCGGGTACAGATCTCCAAGGCGCTGGCCAATAATCCGGGGCTGCTGCTTTTGGATGAGGTCACCACCGGGCTGGATCTTTCGGTACAGGCCAAGGTTTTAGACCTGATCAGGAAAATACGCAGCCGTTATAATATTTCGATCATTCTGGTATCGCATGATCTGGCAGTGATCAGGATGCTGGCAGACAGGACGATGGTCATGCTGGATGGCCAGGTAGTGGAAAGCGGTCTTACCGATCAGATTTTAGAGGATCCGCAGCATGCTTATACACAGCAGCTGGTACACTCATTGCTCTAACAGCGGCGCTGCCGCGGGAAAGGACGACTATGAAAACAGCTATTTATAATGGTAAACTGATCACACCTGCCGAGGTGTTGGAAAATAAAGTGCTGGTGTTGGAAAATGACCGTATTATCGATATTCTTGCAGAGGATGTTATAGATCTGGGGCAATATGATGAAAAAATCGATGCGCACGGAAGGTATGTCTGCCCCGGTTTTATCGATACTCATTCTGACAAGATCGAACAGATCATTCAGCCGCGTCCTACCAGCGTGATGGATTTCGAGATGGGACTGAAGGAGATCGAGCGGCAGTTGATCAATCAGGGGATCACAACGATCTACCATTCGATATCACTCTACCAGGACGATTATTTTGGGGCTTCGGAGCTGCGCTATAAGAAAAATGTGCTGAAGCTGGCTGAGCTGATCAATAATATCCACGAGCGTCATCACCTTATTCATCATCGTCTGCATTTGCGGATCGAGATCGATAATCTGGAAGCGTTTGATATCGTCAGCAAAATGCTGCGGGAAAAAACAGTGCATGAGATATCGTTTATGGACCATACGCCCGGGCAGGGGCAGTACCGCAATATCGAGACTTACCGCAAAACTATTACCGCTTATCACGGCGAAACTGTAACAACGCTGGGGTTTGAGGGCGTGCTGGAACATCATAAAAACAAACGGACCTTGAGCTTTGAACAGCTGCATGAGCTGGCGGAACTGGCCAGGGCTAACGGAATCCCCGCAGCGTCACATGATGACGATACTGCTGCCAAGCTGCAGGTAAATAAGGAGCTGGGCGTTGCTATCAGTGAATTTCCCATTACGATCGACGTTGCCAGGCAGGCACAGCAGTTAGGTTTGGCTACAGTGGTCGGAGCCCCTAATATTCTGCTGGGCGGTTCACATACCGGCAATCTGTCTGCGGCAGAAGCGGTCAAGGAAGGCTGCGCCGATATTCTCTGCTCCGACTATTATCCTGCGGCAATGCTGCACAGTATTTTCATTATGCATGAGCAGCACGGCGTGCCGCTGCCGGAAATCGTCAATAAGCTGACGCTGAATCCGGCCAGAGCGATGTGTATCGATAACGATTATGGCTCGTTGGCGGTGGGAAAAAAGGCCGATCTGCTGATTATCAAGATTTTAGACGGTTATCCTGTTATTACTCACGCTTTGGTTGACGGCAAGGTTATTTCACAGTTGGAATACAGGGTTTAGGAGGAGTTATGGAGATACTTGCCATTGAAGGGCTGACGAAAAATTTTTATCTGCATAATTTGGGCAAAACTATCAAGAGCTGCCGCGATATCGGTTTCACGCTGCATGAGGGTGAATTTATCGGTATAGTGGGGCGTTCCGGCGCCGGTAAGTCGAGCATTCTTAAATGTATCAACCGTACCTATCTGCCGCTGCAGGGTACGATCGTTTATAACAGTCAGGCTTTTGGGCCTATTGATCTGGCTCAGGCCGACGAGCGGCAGATGCTGCAGCTGCGCCGCTATGAAATCGGTTATGTGGCTCAGTTTCTGAATGTGATGCCGCGTACGACGGCAAAAGAGCATGTTATGTCGGCACTGCTGGAGATCGGCGTCGCCGCCGGCGAGGCCGAGCGCCGTGCTAAGGAAATGCTGGATTATTTTCGTTTGCAGGAGGAATTGTGGGATATTTATCCGCAGACCTTTTCCGGAGGTGAAAGGCTGCGTTTGAATCTGGCGCACGCTATGGTCAAACGGCCGCGGCTGATGCTGCTGGACGAACCAACGGCGTCTCTGGATAATAAGACTAAAGTTTTAGTAAAGGATATTCTGCAGCAGTTAAAAGAAGAAAAGACCAGTATGCTGGGAATTTTTCATGATCTGGAATTTATGGAAGGCGTTTGTGATAAGGTCTTCAATATGTCCGAAGGGAGTTTTGCCTGATGCGCGGTGATCTGCACTTACATTCTGCATATTCTGACGGCAGCGCTACGGTGATTGAACTGATCCAGCAGGCGGTGAGCAAGGGGCTGACCCATATCGCCATTACCGACCATGACCGGGTGCCGCGCTGCGGTGATATTCCGCCGGTCACTGCTTTGAAGGTGATGCCTGGAATCGAGATTTCGGCCTATGATTTTCAAAAGCAGCGGAAGGCGCATATTTTAGGTTATGCCATGCGTGACACGAGATCAGTGACGGCCTTCTGCCGTCCGCTGCTGGAACGCAGGCAGGCTAATAGCCTGCGCCAGATCGCACTTCTGGCAGAGCATGGTTTTCGTATCCGTCCTCAGAATTTTGTGAAACGGGCCGGACACGTTATTTACAAACAGCATCTTATGGAATATTTGGTGGCGACGGAGCAGGTAGAAGAAATGTTTGGCACTTTTTATCATGAAACATTTAAAAACGGCGGTTATTGTGATTTCGATATTGAGTACCTGGATGCTGCCGCTGCCGTGCGTGTGATTACAGAAGCCGGAGGATTGGCAGTATTGGCCCATCCGGGGCAGCAGCAAAATCTTGAGCTTGTGCCTGAACTGGTCGGGTATGGCTTAAAGGGTATTGAGCTGGAACACCGTAAAAATACAGAGGCTGATAAAGAAGCTATCAGACAGATGGCTGTTCAATACGGTTTATTTTTTACCGGCGGCAGCGATTACCACGGCACACTGGAGGATGGCAGCAGTGAGCTTGGTTCCTGTCTGGCGACGGAAAACGCGCTGCGGATAATATTTAATAATAACAGTGATAAATAAAAAGAACGCATTATCCAATGCGTTCTTTTTATCATTTATGCTGTTGTTTACGTTCTTTACGTTTGGCACGCTTTTCTTCTTCTTCTTTTTTTGCGGCTGCACGTTTTTGATAATCCAGATAGAAAAAATACAGGCAAGCCGGTACGCCGACTGCGAAAAAACCTATCCAGCGGTTGCCTAAAAAATATTCTGTCGCCATACCGGCGGCAAAGGTTGCGAGAACTACATAAAGCATAGCGTTGCTCCTTTATAGTTTAAATAAATTTAAAAGCTTTTCACTGACGATGATATTGTTATGGGGCACTTTCTGCCAGCTGAACAACGGAAGCAGTTCTTTGGCACTGACTGGTTCAGGTGCCGGCAGCAGTCCGGCCAGGAAGGCAAGGAGGCCGATGAGCGGCTGAGGACTGACAAAATGCTGACGGAGAAAGCCAAGATCCAGATCACGGTTGCGTTTGGAAAGACGTCTGCCATCTGCAGCCATCAGCAGTGGTACATGAATAAAAGCCGGTGGGGTAAAGCCCAGCAGCTGGTACAGATAAAGCTGCTGCGGTGTGGAACTGAGCAGGTCACAGCCGCGGACAATTTCCGTGATGCCCATCAGGGCATCGTCAACGACCACGGCCAGTTGATAGGCGTAAACACCGTCGCTGCGCTGCAGGATGATATCGCCGCATTCAGCAGCCAGGTTCTGCGTATACGGACCATAATGTCCGTCGATAAAGCTGACAGCAGTATCAGGAAGCCGCAGCCGCTGTGCCGGGTCTTTGGTGCGGGCTTTGGCAGCAGTCTGTTCGGCTGTCAAATGGCGGCAGGTACCGGCGTACAGGATGCGTCCGTCACTTAGATGCGGTGCCTGGGCGGCGTGCAGCTCAGCCCGGTTGCAAAAGCAGGGGTAAGTCAGTCCCAGTTTTTGCAGCTGTGCAAAATAGGCGGCATAGATGTCAAAACGGCGGCTTTGATAATAGGGTGCATCTTTTCCGCCGGCGCTGCCTCCGGTATCCCATTCCAGGCCCAGCCAGTGCAGATCATCTTCTAAAAGCATGTCGCTGCCGGCAGGGCAGCGGGGCTTGTCAAGGTCTTCGATACGCAGTGTGATGGTTCCGCCCTGTTTTTTTGCTGACAGCCAGGCCAGCAGGGCGCAGAAAACATTGCCGAGGTGCATTCTGCCGCTGGGCGTAGGGGCAAAGCGCCCGCAGACGGCTTTTGCCATAAACCGACCGCTCCTTTCAGACTTTTTTATTATTGTATCACGGAGCGGGAGACAAAAAAAGGTTTGCTATAAAATAAACAGCACCTGCTGCTGAACAGGTGCTGTGAAAGTTTATTTAAAGAAAGGCCAGACGATAGGGATAACGATCATGGAAACGATAAAACTTACGAAAATCAAAGGAGTGCCAACTTTAACATAATCCATGAAACGATAGCCGCCAGGTCCTAAAACCAGTGTGTTAGGCGGTGTACCGACAGGAGTGGCATAGGCGCAGGCGATGCCGATGGTGATCGACATGACGACGGCGTGAGGTGAAGCGCCTATCTGTTGGGCAATAGCAACTCCGATGGGGCAGAGTAATGTTGCTGTTGCTGTGTTGGACATAAATTGTGTCAAAAAGCTGGATACTAAAAATAACAATGCGGCTACGAATAAGGGGGAAGGCGTGCCGCCGAGCAGATCGACGCAGAATTTAGCCAGCAGTTTGCCGGCACCGGTTTTATCCATGGCCGATGAAACGGAGATCATACCGGCGAACAGGAAGATTGAAACCCAGTCGATGCTGGCATAAGCTTGCTTTTCAGTCAGGCAGCCGGTCAATACGGCGACGAGCGCGCCGATAACGGCCGCCATTTCCAGGGTAATGAATTTCAGGTTCAAAGCCATAACGATGACTACGCCTAAAAGGATCAGACCGGAAATAAGCTGTTTTTGAGGATTGTCATTACTGACGTCGAATTCCTGTTCGATTTCTATATCGGCGGCCGCATTGACTTTAGGAAGAAAACGGTAGCCGATGAACATCATGTACAGGGTGCCGGCGATAGCGATAGGAATACCGACCCAGGCAAATTCAAAAAAGCCAAAAGGCCTGAAACCTGCTTCGACTAAAGCGTTGGAAGCGATCAGGTTCGGCGGTGTACCGATAATAGTGAAGATGCCTCCGAAAGCGATGCCGAATGCCAGCGGCAGCAGCTGCCTGGAAGCCGGAAGCCTGGCAGCGGAGCAGATGCCCAGTACAACAGGCATCAGGCAGGCCGTCGTGCCGGTATTAGACAAAAAACCTGACAGGACAGCGCCGATGATCATGATACCCAGCATCAGGCTTTTTTCGCTGGTACCGAATACCGAGACTACTTTTTTCCCGATGTTCTGCGCCAGCCCGGTATGGAACATTGCTGCACCGACGACGAACATGCCGGCAAATAGGAGTACTGAAGAATTGGAAAGGCCGGAAAAGACGGCTTTGGGTGTGATGAAGCCTAAGAGGCCGCAGGCAACGGCGCCGCCGATCGATGTGATGGCAAGCGGGATCAGTTCGGTAATGAAAAGTAAAGCAATAACAGCAAGCAGTAATAAAAATTGTACGTCCGGGGTCATGATTATCAACTCCTTCTCTCCAGAAAATAACAGTCTTGCTGAAGCTGGCAATAGACAGTACAGCAGGACAATTTATGGGTAAAAAATACCGCAAAGATAATGTGCCGCTTAAAGGTGTATGAGGTTACCTGTTAAAGGACATTATTTTGCGGTTTACAAACGAAGCTATTTTATTTTCAAAGGATGTACAGCTGACTATAAAGGAATATTTCCGTGACGTTTCGCAGGGCGGGTCTCGCGTTTGCTCTGCAGCATTTGCAGGGCGTTGATGACAGTGGGACGAGTGTTCTGCGGTTCGATGACCAGATCGACCATACCTCGCATCGCAGCCTGATATGGTGTGGCAAAGTTGTCGATGTATTCCTCAGTTTTGGCTTTTACATCAGGGTCGTTTTTGAAAATGATATTAGCTGCACCGGTAGGACCCATTACTGCTACCTCCGCAGTTGGCCAGGCTATGACCTGATCGGCACGGAGGTCCTGTGAGCACATGGCGATGTATGAACCGCCGTAGGCTTTACGGGTAATGACTGTGATCTTGGGTACAGTAGCTTCGGAATAAGCATACAGCATTTTGGCTCCGTGGCGGATAATACCGCCGTATTCCTGATTACAGCCCGGCAGGAACCCGGGAACATCTACCAGATTCAGCAGGGGGATATTGAAGGCATCGCAGAAACGGATAAAGCGTGCCGCTTTATCAGAGGCGTTGATATCAAGGCAGCCTGCCATGATTTTAGGCTGGTTGGCAATGATCCCAACAGTCTGTCCGTCCATACGGGCAAAACAGGTGATGATATTTGCAGCCCAGTATTGTTGTGATTCATAAAATTCGCCGTTGTCAACAATTGCTGTGATAACGGTTTTCATATCGTAGGCCTGATTGGAATTGTCCGGCAGCAGGGTATTCAGTCTGGCGTCGATCCGCTGTGGGGCATCTCCTGTGTCGACGACAGGCGCCGCTTCCAGATTATTTGAAGGCAGAAAGCTGAGAAGATAACGGATCTGCCGCAGACAGTCGCTATCATTTTCAGCGGCAAAATGCGCTACGCCGGAAGTACCGTTATGGGTCATGGCGCCGCCTAATTGTTCCTGGGTCACATCTTCGCCGGTGACGGCTTTAACAACTGCTGGGCCGGTGATGAACATTTTAGAGGTGTTTCTGACCATATAAATAAAGTCTGTCAGTGCCGGACTGTAGACTGCGCCGCCGGCTGAAGGTCCCATAATGGCCGAGATCTGCGGGATTACTCCCGAGGCCAGAGTATTATTGAAAAAAATCTTGCCATAGCCGGACATGGCATCGACAGCTTCCTGAATACGTGCGCCGCCGGAATCGTTAAGTCCGACAAGCGGCGCACCCATTTTCAGAGCCAGGTGCTGGACTTTGACGATTTTTGCGGCGTGCATTTCGCCTAAGGAACCGCCTTCGACTGTAAAATCCTGGGCAAAAACGTAGACCAGACGGCCGGAGACAGTACCATAGCCGGTTGTGACGCCTTCGCCGGGCAGCGCCTTTTGGGATTGGCCGAAATCAGTACAGCGGTGTTTGACGAAACGGTCTAATTCAACAAAGGAGTTTTCGTCCAGCAGTGAGGCGATCCTTTCCCGTGCTGTCATTTTACCGGCTGCGTGCTGTTTGGCGATACGTTTTTCCCCGCCTGCCGCTAAAACTACAGCTGTTTTCTGCAGCATTTTTTCTATTTTTACCTGGGTTGACAAGGGAAACACCTCCTGAATGGTTGGCTGTTAAAGCCAGTGTGATTTAAGAGAACTGTTTTACCGGTTGCGGTCAGTGGGTATTGGCGTTGATAAAATCGACGATATTACCGGTAGGAGTACCTGGAGTAAAGACTTCGGCTACACCGGCGGCTTTTAAACCGGGAATATCAGTATCAGGGATAACGCCGCCGCCGATAACCAGTACATCGTTTAAACCTTTGGCCCGCATTAATTCGACCACTTTCGGGAACAGGGTGTTATGTGCTCCGGAAAGCAGGCTCAGGGCGACGACCTTGACATCATCCTGCAGAGCTGCTTCAGCGATTTGTTCCGGGGTCAGCCTGATCCCGGTATAAATAACTTCAAAGCCTGCGTCACGTAAGGCGCGGGCGACGACTTTGGCGCCGCGGTCATGTCCGTCAAGGCCTGGTTTAGCTACTAAAACACGAATTTTCATTTACAACACTCCTCAATAAAATATAGTTTTTTGATTTAAGCGGCAATAAATATCTGCCTGAGTTTATTTAACCTAATTATATAAGCTGGATATTTGTTTGAAAAATATGGATGTTTGTTAGGTGAACGGGTCGAAATTGATAAGTAACAGTAAAAAATAAATGGTTAAAGGGCCGGATGATTATAAAAACTGTCTAAAACCATTCAGAGGGCAGCCTGATAGATATTCTATCCAGTAAAGTTGGTTGTTTTTATATATCCAGATATCAAAAAATATTATAATTGGATAATATTTTAATGAAAATTTACAAATAGCGGCTTTGTGATATTTTAGTAACATTGCAGGATAAGTTGACGCAAAAGCGAATTATAACAGCAGGAACAATCGCAAAGAGGTGATACCATGACCGAAGAAAAAGAATTACAGCCTGTCGATATAGAGTGGGAAGCTGAAAAGATCTGCCGCTGGGGAGCAGCCCGTGCCGGTGTGATTGTAGTTGCGCCTTTGGTGGGAACAATGGCTTTGATGGCTAACGAGGTCTATATGATTATGCGCCTGGGCGAGCTGCGCGGAGTAAAGCTGGAAGAAAGTGCTGTTTTGGGACTTTTGACTTCACTGGGGGCGACTTTTGTCGGTCAGACACTGGTAACGTTGATTCCAATAGCGCCGATCCAGGTGCCGGTAGGTGTATCGGTGACTTATGCTGTAGGCAAGGCCGCTAATGCCTGGATTAAGGCCGGGCGTCCCGAAGATATTGCTGAATTCCGGGAAGTTTATGAAAGCGCCCGTAAAGAGGGAATGAAGCACAGTGAAGATTTTGAAAAAATGGATTGCAAAGACACGCCTTTGGGCGATGAAAGCAAACGTTTTGAACTGCGTGAGCTGAAGGAAGCTTTGCGAAACAAATCAGGAAATTTGTTTTCTAAAATAGAAAAACATGCTGATCGGGCGGAAACGGTTTTATCAGAAAAAATCGCGACGGTCAGTGAAAGACTGCGGCCGTTGAAAGATAAGGGGCAGCTGTGGTTCTCGGCGCAGAAATGGGAGCAGCTGAGCCAGGGCGGTCTGGTAGTCCCTTATGATGAAATCGTGGATTATGTGCGTCAAAGCCTGGCCGGCAGCGAATTTACATTACAGTCTCTGGCTTATGCCGAGCCTGATCTGCTGCGGCTGGAGCTGCAGCATACAACGCACGGCACTTTGGAGCTGCTGCTGCAGGTCGAGGTGTTTAATGTCGATGCCGAAGCTGCTTTTACAAGGCTGAAGCTGGTCGATTTTGCTGTCGCAGACAATGATTTTGCGCAGCTGGTAGTGGAGCTGATGGGGAGCAAGCTGATCATGGCTATCGTAGATCTGGTGATCGACAGGGTGGATATCGATGCGGATAGTGTTACGACCAATTATGAGCAGGGCAGTATCAGTGTCGATTTTACGGCTGCGCTGCAGCAAAGCAGGCTGCAGCAGAAAAAAGTCCTGGATCGTTCACTGTTCGATGTAGTACATTTGGTTGAGCTGGTGCCTCAGGCCGATGGCGTTCTGGTAAAAGCTAAAACTGAATGGAAATAAAACCGTTTTATAAGGTGACGCTGCTTTGGGCAGCGCCACTTATTTTTTGCGTTTTTGCCGTTTTCGGTGTAGAATATACATACCTAGCTATATATATGTATGTATAGCTACGAAGGAGGAAATTAAGTGATTCGTAAAACTTCTGCCATGGTAGAAGCGGGCATTTTGGCCGCTATCGCCATAGTTTTTGCTATTATCAGCATGTATGTGCCGGTCATCGGCAGCTTTATCAATTTTTTATGGCCCCTGCCTATCGCTATCTGCGGTATGCGCAACGGATTGCGCTGGAGCGTTATGACGCTGATAGTAGCTGATATTGCCGTAGCAGTTCTGATCAGCCCGCTGCATGCTTTTTCGCTGCTGGCTGCTTTTGGTTTAGTGGGGCTGACCTTGGGCGAGTGTATGCGCCGCGGGTATAAGCCTTTCAAGCTGATGCTGATCAGCTCGGTGGCCTGCCTGATTTCTATCGGTGCCAGTTTTTTGATTGCGCTGTATATCATGGGTATCCAGCCGGTCGATATGATGTTTACTTCATTGGAAGAGGCTGCCCGTGAGAGCGTAGGCTATTACCAGTCCATGGGAATGAGCCAGACCGAGATCGACGCAGCCGTTAAAAGCAATGCCGAGATGCTTCGGATGATGCGACTGATCATGCCGGGAGCTTTTTTCCTGTGCGCTCCTATTATTGCCTTTGTCAATTATCTGGCCGCACGTAAAATTTTGAGTAAGCTGGGAGCTGCTTTTGAGGAGTTTCCTCCTTTTACGCAATGGAACGTACCTGGCTGGATGCTGTGGCCTTATGGTATTTCGCTGCTGATGGTTTCCTATTATGTTCAGTATCCGGAAAGCCTGATGTACCATATCTCAGTTAATCTGCAGGTGATAACCAGTGTTTTCTTTGTATTGCAGGGTATTGCTTTGATCTATTGGTGGCTGGAAAAAAACAATAAACCGAAATGGTGGGGAACTGTATCGGTGGCACTGTTGTTTTTTGTCCAGATATTTTCTCAGATTATTGTGTTTGTGGGCGCGTTTGACCTGGTATTTGATTTCCGTAATCTCAGCGGGAAAAGGACTTCCAAGCGCGCATAGAGATGAGGCGAGTATATGTTTAACAAAATTTGGGATTCGCGCAGTGATATCATACCGCTGATACTGATCGTTTTTCTGACGTTCATTATCGGTTTTTACGAACCGTTATGGATACCGGTATGTATTCTGCTGATCGGCCTGCTGTATTATTACAACAAAAAAAGTCTGCGCAGTAAGGAAGTACGCTTTAACAGCTATCTGGATACGGTAGTGCGTAATATTGAGCGTACTAATCATCATGCCGTTCAGAATCTGGATATCGGGATGGCTGTTTTTGCCAAAGACGGTAAACTGCAGTGGAAAAATGAGCTGTTCAGTAAATATGTGGGTACTAAAAATCTGGAGGGCAAACGTCCGGAAGATGTTCTGCCGCTGCCGGCCAATGCGTTCGACACGCTGAGCGTGAAGGACGGAGAACGCCTGATCCAGATCGAGGACCGCTACTATAATTTGAAGCATTGCCGGGTGCAGACATCGGAAAAAGGTGAGAAAAAAGGCACGGGCCTGATGGTTTATCTGAGCGACGTGACTGATTTTGAGCTGCTGCGCCAGAAATATGATAATGAGAAGCTGTGTCTGGCCTACGTCAGGTTTGATAATTATGAAGACGTGATGAAGGGTATGAGCGAAACGACCCGCGCCAATATCAGCGGCGAGGTCAATGAAGTACTGAGCAAGTGGGCCGAGGAAGAAAACGGCTTTATCAGCCGTTCTAATAAAGAATTGTGTCTGATTGGTTTTAATCAGGCGGTCCTGCGTGATTTAATGGAGCAGAAATTCCCCGTTTTAGACAGTGTACGTGAGATCCATGTCGGCAATAAGATCACTCCGACAGTGAGCATTGGTATTGCCTGCGAAGGCGACAATCTGGAAGAACTGAGCCAGAACGCAGTCAAAGCATTGGATCTGGCGCTGGGGCGCGGAGGCGACCAGGTGGTCGTAGCCGTAGACGGCGGGACACAGTTCTTTGGCGGCACGACTACCGTAACTGCTAAAAGTACACGCGTGCGCGCACGTATCGTAGCGCATACGATCCATGAACAGATCATTGCCGCAGATAAGGTTTTCGTTATGGGGCATATGATGGAGGACTTTGATTCGATCGGCAGTGCTATCGGTGTAGCGAAAATGGCGCTATCACTGCAGAAGGAAACTTATATCGTTGTCAGCGGCGAAACTGACGCACTGGATAAGATCAAGGAAATGCTGCAGCGTGATGAACTGAAGCTGATCCAGGATGATGAACAGTACCTGGAACTGATGCTGGAAGGACCGGAGGCAATGGCCCATATTACGCCCGGCAGCCTGCTGTTTCTGGTCGACCATCACCGGCCGATGCTGTGCGCAAGCAAAGAGGTTATGGAAGCGATCCCGAAACGGATCATTATCGACCATCATCGCCGGGCGGAAGACGCCATCAAAGAAACGGTGCTGCAATATATGGAGCCTTCTTCTTCCTCGACCAGCGAACTGGTAACGGAGCTTGTAGGCTATTTTAATGACCGTCTGGAATTTACTAAAGGCGAAGCGACCGCGCTTTATGCGGGCATCGTTGTCGATACGAAAAATTTTGCCGTACAGACCGGTGAGCGCACCTTTGAAGCGGCAGCTTTACTGCGCCGCAGCGGGGCTGACCCGACTGTGGTAAGGCAGCTGTTCAAGGACGATATGGAAACCTTCCAGATCCGTTCGCGGCTGATTGCCGAAGCAGAAAGCCCGGAACCGGGACTGATCGTTTCCGTTTATGAACAGGCTCCCAAAGAAGCAAAATCATCAGTCATAGCGGCTCAGACTGCCGACACGATGGTTGCCATCAGCGGTATTTATGTCAGTGTCGTTATCGTGGAATATGTTGACGGTTCGCTGGGCATCAGTGCCCGCAGCGACGGTACGGTCAACGTACAGATCATTATGGAAGAGCTGGGCGGCGGCGGTCATCAGACTGTGGCCGGCGTCCAGCTTGACAATAAGAGGGCTGTGGATATCATGCCGCAGATCATCTCTTTGGCAAAAAAACAGTTAGAGGAGATTGATAACAATGAAAGTGATCTTATTGCAAGATATTAAAAGTTTAGGTAAAAAAGGCGATATCGTAGAAACGGCCGAAGGTTATGGCCGCAACTATCTGCTGCCTCGCAAATTAGCGAAAGAAGCCAGTGCGGCTAATTTAAATCAGGCCAAGCAGGATCAGGCCAATGCTGCCCGTCGTGCCGCGCAGAAAAAAGATGAAGCTACCGTTCTGGCAGCTCAGATCGAAAAAGTGACCGTTACCTTGAAGGTACGTGTCGGTGATAATGGGAAAATGTTCGGCTCGGTTGCGTCTAAAGACGTGGCGGAAGCATTGATCGAACAGACCAAGCTGGATATCGACCGCCGGAAGATAGAACTGAAAACACCTGTTAAGGGTTTAGGCAATTATACAGCTGTAGCTAAACTGCACCCTGAGATTGCTGCGGAATTTGCCGTAGTAGTTGAAGCGGAATAAGCGAAAGACAGGGAAGGTTATGCAGGACAGAGTACCACCGCAAAATATAGAAGCCGAGCAGTCAGTGCTGGGCGCGATGCTGATCGAGAAAGAGGCTATCCCCAAGGTCATGGAGATCCTGCGGGATACTGATTTTTACCGTGAGGCGCACCGCGTCATTTTTAACGCTATGCTGGAGCTTTACAATAAGAACGAAGCTGTGGATATGATCACGGTGACGGAGATTCTGAAGCGTGACAACAAGCTGGAGGATGTGGGCGGTATCGCTTATGTCACTTCGCTGGCTAATGCTGTGCCGACTGCGGCCAACGTAACCTATCATGCGAGCATTATTGAAGAAAAATCGATTCTGCGTCAGCTGGTTTCCGTATCGACGCAGATCGCTTCGATGGGTTATGAGGCTAATGATGATGTGAAAAACATCATCGACAGTGCTGAAAGCAAGATTCTGGAGATTTCCAACCGGAAGAAGACAGCTGATTTTACGCCGATCAATGAGATCGTTCTTGATTCTTTTAAGAGTATCGAAGCGCTGATGGGCAATAAGAATGGTCTTACCGGACTGCCTACAGGCTTTGAAGATCTTGATAATCTGACCTCCGGCCTGCATGGCAGTGATTTTATCATCCTTGCGGCCCGTCCTTCCATGGGTAAAACTGCTTTTGCGCTCAATGTGGTACAGAATGTGGCGATCCGAGCTGCCAAAAAGGTTGGCGGAGCTCCGAAAACAGTTGCTTTTTTCAGCTTGGAAATGAGCAAGGAGCAGCTTGTACAGCGTATGCTCTGCGCCGAAGCCAACATTGATTCGCAGCGGCTGCGTATCGGCGAGCTGCGTGATGAAGATTGGGCGATGCTCATCAATACGGCAGATACGCTTTCCAGTGCTAATATCTATATCGACGATACAGCAGGTATCACTGCCATGGATATGAGGTCGCGCGCCCGCCGGCTGAAAGCCGAACACGGTCTTGATCTGATCGTAGTCGATTATCTGCAGCTGATGCAGGGCAGCGGTAAAAAGAACAACAGCGGTGACCGGCAGCAGGAGGTTTCAGAGATCTCACGTTCGTTGAAAGCGCTGGCCCGTGAGCTTGATGTTCCGGTCATTGCTTTATCGCAGCTGAGCCGCAGCGTCGAAGCGCGTCAGGTCAAACGTCCGATGCTGTCTGACCTGCGTGAGTCTGGTTCTTTGGAGCAGGATGCGGATATTGTAGCCTTTTTATATCGTGAAGATTACTATAATCCGGAAACGGAGAATAAAAATATTACCGAACTGATCATCGCTAAGCACCGTAACGGCCCTGTCGATACGGTCAATCTGTTCTTCCACAAACAATATACCAAATTTGTGGGACTCAGTAAGCGTAAGGAGTAAACTCAGACCTGTGAGCAGATGAGAAGGAGGCGGCGCGTGGAAATATGGATGGAGCAGCTGATGGCTTTTTTGCAGAAGCATTGGCAGTTTACTATCATCGGCTGCGGCCTGCTGATTTTTATCGGCGCGCTTTTAAACTGGCGTTGGGTCTGCGAATTTGACCACAGGCGGGTGCGCCCGTTTGCCTTTGATACGCTGGTACATGATTTTTTCGGCGATCAGGGGTATCGTTTTCTGATGGGTATCAGTGGACTGGTCATTATTTTGTGTGGTCTGGTATTTTTATTTTTGTCATAAATAATGGAGCGCTTTAAAGAAAAACAGCGTGAACGCCTGTGATAACAGGTTTTCACGCTGTTGTTTATTTTACGAATGTTTTAAATAAATTTGCAAAAAATGTTCAGTAGTATTGCAGTGAAGAACTGAAAATGTTATGATATGAGAGGATAAAAAAGTTTATTTATAAGAGAGGAAGAACGCAAGCAGGCCTTCTTCCTATTCTTATTGCAAAAAACACCGATTTTACGGGGGGAAACAAAAAAATGATCGAACGTTATACTCATCCCGAGATGGGTCATATCTGGACTTTGGAAAACGAATTCCGAACAATGCTGCAGGTAGAAATTCTGGCCTGCGAGGCGATGAACAAACTGGGCATCGTTCCTGATGACGCATTGAAGGATATTCAGACTAAAGCTGATTTCCGCATCGAACGCATCAAAGAAATCGAAGCTGTCACCAACCATGACATCATTGCTTTTCTGACAAATGTGGCCGAATATGTGGGCGATGCTTCCAAATACATCCATAAAGGCCTGACCTCCAGCGATGTCAAGGACACCGCTTTGGGTGTGATGATGAAACAGTCTGCCGACCTTTTACTGAGTCATCTGGAAAAATTCCATGCTGTCCTGAAACGCCGTGCCGCTGAACACAAGCATACGATTATGATCGGCCGTACTCATGGCATCCATGCCGAGCCGATGACCTTCGGGCTGAAGTTTGCGCTGTGGATGGATGAGACAGAGCGCAATATCGAACGGTTGAAGCAGGCGCGTGATTTTATTGCGGTCGGTAAGCTTTCGGGCGCAGTCGGCACTTACTCCAATATTGACCCGTTTATTGAAGAATATGTTTGTGAAAAATTAGGTATCAAGGCTGCCCGTCTGGCTACCCAGGTCATTCAGCGCGACCGCCATGCCGATTTTCTGACTACTTTGGCGATCATTGGTTCTTCTCTTGATAAAATGGCTACGGAAATCCGTAATCTGCAGCGTACGGACATTCGTGAAGCTGAAGAATATTTTGCTCCCGGGCAAAAAGGCTCCTCGGCGATGCCGCATAAACGTAATCCCATCACCTGCGAAAAAATCTCCGGTATGGCGCGTTTGCTGAGAGGGTATGCCGTTGCTGCGCTGGAAGATGTCGCCTTGTGGCACGAACGCGATATTTCCCACTCTTCTGTGGAACGTGTGATTTTACCGGATGCTACTATCGCGCTGGATCATATGCTGCGTAAATTTACCGGTATCGTCGACAAGCTGCTGGTTTATCCGGAAGCGATGATGGCGAACCTGAACAAAACCGGCGGCCTGATCTTCAGCCAGAATCTGCTGATCGCACTGGTCAGCAAGGGCGTGCTGCGTGAAGACGCTTATAAATGGGTGCAGCGCAACGCTATGGCCCGCTGGCTTGAAGGCGCTGATTTTAAGACCAACGTGGAAATGGATGCGGATATCCAAAAATATCTCTCCAAAGAAGAAATCGAAGCCTGCTTCGATCCCAAACCCATGCTGCGTCATGTAGATTTGATTATGTCCCGCTTCGGATTATGATTTAGATAAGGAGATGCTCACATGTCATCTGTTGTAGTTATTGGTGCCCAATGGGGCGATGAAGGTAAAGGTAAGATTGTTGATTATTTGGCACAGAAAGCCGATGCCGTCGTACGTTATTCCGGCGGTTCCAACGCAGGTCATACGGTAGTCGTCAATGACGTTTCCTATAAACTGCGTCTGCTTCCATCCGGTGTTTTGTACAGTGATAAGACTAATGTGCTGGGTAACGGCGTCGTTATCAACCCCGGCGTAGTTCTGCATGAAATTGCTGATATGAAGGCTAAAGGCATCAGCTGCGACAATCTGGTCATTTCTGACCGTGCGCATGTGGTGCTGCCTTACCATGCCCGTCTGGATGAACTGCAGGAAGCAGCTTTGGGCTGTAATAAGATCGGTACGACCAAAGGCGGTATTGGCCCCTGCTATATGGATAAGGTTGCCCGTACCGGCATCCGCATCTGTGATTTGATGGAACCCGATACTTTTGCAGAAAAGCTGAAAATCAACCTGGAAGCCAAAAATGCCATTATTACTAAAATTTATGGCGGCGAACCTTTTGATTATGAAACTATGCTGCAGGAATTTTTGGCTTATGCCGAAGAGCTGCGGCCGTATATTGCCGATACCGGCGTAGTTTTAGACGAAATTTTCAGCGAGGGTAAAAACGTGCTGTTTGAAGGCGCGCAGGCTACTTTCCTTGATATCGATCATGGTACTTATCCGTATGTTACCAGCTCGAACCCGACTGCCGGCAATGCCAGCACCGGCAGCGGCATCGGCCCCCGTTATATCGACCATGTGGTGGGCGTAGTCAAGGCTTATACGACACGCGTCGGCGAAGGTCCCTTTGTTACTGAGCTGCTTGATACTGACGGACCCGGGCATCAGATCCGTGAAACAGGCCATGAATACGGTACCGTTACCGGACGTCCCCGCCGCTGTGGCTGGCTTGATGCTTTCATGCTCAAATATTCCGCACGTCTGAACAGCCTGGACTGCCTGGCAGTGACCCGTTTGGATATTCTCGATAAAATGCCGAAGATCAAAATGTGCGTCGGCTACAAGATCGACGGACAGGAAATCAAACAGATTCCTGCCAGCCTGAACGTTCTGGCAAAGGTTGAACCGGTTTTTGAAGAGTTTGAAGGCTGGCTGACTGATATTACGTCTATCCGCACCTTTGACGAGCTGCCTGTTCAGGCGAAAACTTATCTGAACCGTCTGAGTGAGGTTGCCGGTGTCGAACTGGGTATTGTTTCCGTAGGTCCGGAACGTGAACAGACTATCGTACTGAAAAAATTGCTGTAAATCAAAAATTTAAACCGTCAGATTTTTTCTGACGGTTTTTATATTTTTGAAAATTATTTCTTGACAGAACAGTGAAAGGTAGTTATAATTATATCGTTGTCAAGTTGGCTTGAAACTTGATAACTATGTGATCCACTAGCTCAGTCGGTAGAGCACCTGACTTTTAATCAGGGTGTCCCGCGTTCGAGTCGCGGGTGGATCACCATTTTTTTTGTCTGGATGTTTGCCTGATGAAATAAAATCCCGCTTCTTATGACAGAAGCGGGATTTTTTGTTTATGCGGGCCTAAAGTAAAGCCTGCCGTAGTTTTTGTACCAGTACTGCTGGTTCCGGGCAGGTCATCAGGCTGCTCATCAGACAGGCGCCGGCGGCGCCTGTTTTTTTGATCTGTCCGATATTGGCAGGAGTGATCCCGCCGATAGCGTAGACTTGCAGTGATGTAGCGGCGCAGACGGCGCTGAGAAAATCAAGACCGCGTCCGGGCAGCCCCTGCTTGCAGCTTGTAGCAAAGATATGCCCTGCTAGTAAATAATCGGCGCCCAAGTCAGCGGCACGTACCGCTTCGTCAGCATGGTGGATGGAAACGCCCAGGCATTGTACCTGTGCCCGCAGCTGAGGCTGGCATAGGAGCTGCTGATAGCTTACCTGCAGTCCATACGTATCAAGCCGGCGGCAGATGTCCTGATAAGTATGCAGGATCAGCGGCAGCTGATGTGTCCGGCAGATTTTCTGCACCTGTGAGGCCTGCCGATAATATTCCTGCGGCGGTAATTCTTTGGCACGGAAAATAAGAGCGTCGATTTCAGAAGCAGCTAAAAGCTGGAGCTGCGTCCAAAAATTTTCAGGACAGGAAGCTTGGTCGGTAACGGCGATCAGCTTAAACATAGACATAATCACTCATGACCGGCTGCAGTCCTCGGTTCGTCAGCATTGCGCAGATTTCACGGACGGTACGGCTATCGTCGATCAGGAACTGTTCGTCGCCTTTGCTCTGCTGGCTGTGACCGCCGATGCCAACTTCAACGCCGGCAGAAATTTTAGTTGCAGCAAGTCCGACTACGTTATCGCGGAAACGGGCGCATTCACGGGAGGAAATAGTGAGGGAGGCAAAAGGCATAAAGATGCGGTAGGCGCAGATGATCTGCAGCAGCTGCCGCTCATGGACGTCTTTGGGATTGATCTGCTCATTGTTGATGATGGGGCGCAGGCGCGGACAGGAAAAAGCGATCTCGGCCTGAGGGTATTTACGTTGGAGCAGATAAGCATGCAGACCTGTTGCCAAAGCGTCACGGCGAAAATCATCCAGTCCCAGCAGAGCGGCAAAGCCAACTCCGCGCATTCCGCCCTGTAAAGCCCGTTCCTGTGCATTAAAACGATAGGGGAAAATACGTTTACGTCCGCCCAGATGCAGCTGACCGTATTTATCAGGGGCGTAGGTTTCCTGGAAAACGGTGACGAAGTCAGCTCCGCATTGATGCAGATAGGCATAATCACTGCTGTCCATGGGGTAGACCTCAAGACCGACAACACGAAAATATTTGCGGGCCAGCCGGCAGGCTGCACCAATATAATGTACGTCGCTCATAGTCGGGCTTTCCCCGGTCAGGATCAGGATTTCTTCCAGGCCCTGAGCGGCAATAGCCTGCATTTCCGTTTCTATTTCAGCGGCAGTAAGCTTGGCGCGTTTGATATTGTTGTAGCAGTTAAAGCCGCAGTAGATGCAGTGATTTTCGCAGTAGTTGGCGATATAAAGCGGGGTGAACAGATTGACGGCATTACCGAAATGTTTACGTGTTTCTGCCTGTGCCCTTTGTGCCAGCTGTTCCAGAAATGGTGCTGCGGCCGGCGCGAGCAGTGCGGCGAATGCTTCAGGCGTCAGGTGATCCTGAAGCAGGGCCTGTTTCACGACGTCCGCCGTATAAACAGTTTCGTCGTAAGCTGCACGGGCGGCCAGCACCTGTTCCATAATAGCTGACGAGGTTATTTCCATATCCGGCTGATAAGCCATCGGATCGGTATGCTGATCGATTTTCATATTCATATCACCTGTCTTCCAAAAAGCCTGTCAGAGGCGATGAAGCAGCCGCACCCTGCTCTAAAACACGTCCCAGCCCGGCTAAGTAAGCGGCACGCCCTGCTTCAACAGCCTGCTTGAAGGCTGCAGCCATCAGAGGGATATCGCCGGCTGTAGCGATGGCGGTATTGGCCATGACGGCAGCGGCACCCATTTCCATGGCTTCACAGGCCTGGGAGGGGCGGCCAATCCCGGCGTCGACGATAACAGGCAGTGCTATCTCATCAATAATGATCTTGATAAAATCGCGGGTTGCCAGCCCTTTGTTGGAACCGATCGGCGCTCCCAGGGGCATGATCGAGGCTGCGCCTGCGTCACGCAGATCTCTGGCGGTGTTAAGGTCGGGATACATATAAGGCATGACGATAAAGCCTTCTTTAGCGAGGATCTCCGTTGCCCTGATCGTTGCCTGATTGTCCGGCAGCAGATATTTAGAATCACGGATGATCTCCAGTTTGATAAAATTGCCGCAGCCGCAGGCACGGGCTAGCCTGGCTATGCGTATTGCTTCTTCAGCAGTACGGGCGCCTGAGGTGTTGGGCAGCAGTGTGATGCTTGAGGGAATAAAATCGAGGATATTGTCCTGCTGCGATTGAGCGCGCCGCAGCGCTAAGGTGATGATTTGCGCCCCGGCCTGTTCGGCAGCGGCTTTGATCAGCGGAAGCGAATATTTGCCGCTGCCAAGAATAAAGCGGGATCTGAAGCTGTAGCCGCCTAAAATAAGTTTATCTTCTTGCATCGTAGTTTAAAATTCTCCTTTCGTTTAAGGTGTGGTGAAGCCCAGCGCCAGTCTCATGACCATGGTCGCCGCATGGGCGGCACAGACGCTGACGCGCGGGGCCAGCAGGCTGCCGTCCGCGGCAATATCGGCAGTACCGTCGCCGCACAGGTAGAAACGGTTCAGCCTGCGGCTGGTAGTAATAGCATTGGCGCTGCCAGCGCCCGCCATGCCGGAACAAACGATCAGTTTTGCCTGCGGCAGCCGCTGCAGGACGGTTTCTGTCAGCATGGCCTTTTGTTCAGGGTCGTCAAAAGCTTCGCAGATGATATTACAGCCGGCAAAAATTTCCGGGATATTCTGCGGCGTGAGCTTTAGAAAGTGCGGCTCGTAGCATAAATAGGGATTGATCTGCAGCAGCTGTTCTGTCAAGGCTTCGGGTTTAGGTCTGCCGATGTCACAGAGTCGGTAGCTTTGCCGGTTGAGATTACTGATCTCGACCCGATCGCAGTCGGCGAGGGTCAGGTGTCCGATGCCAAGGCGCGTCAGCTGGACGGCAATGTTGGAGCCCAGCCCGCCTAAACCGGCGATACCGACACTGGCGGTGTACAAATGCTGCTGGCGTTCCTGTCCGTGCCGTTCAACCAGTGCTGCTGAAAGCTGTTGCCTGGTGATTTGTTTAGTCATTTTTAACCTCCGCCCACAAACTGTACAACTTCGATGGTATCACTGTCGGCGAGCTGCACTTTGCTGAAATCGCTGCGGCAGATGATTTTACCGTTGAGTTCGACGGCGACGCGGGCAACGTCAAAACCCTGCTGCGCCAATAATTGCGACAAGGTGCTGCCTGCAGCGGTGCTGATTGGTTGACCGTTGATTTGCATAGGGAACCCTCCTTGAAGAAAAATAAAAAAAGGCGCCACAAAAAGCTACACCCGTGGTGGTGTACCCCTTTGTGACGCCTTACGGCTTCACTCTTTTTTTAGCATAGCATCTGCAGGTCAATACTGTCAAGAGCTTGGCAGATACTAAAACCATGCTTTTTTTAATTGCAGCAGTGCCGGTCGGATGTCGTTTTCCTGAATACCGACAAAAGAAATCAGGATCTCTGGTAAATTACCGTTGCTGTCGTAAACCGGCAGGATCCGGACGCCGTTTTCCAGTGCCAGTTCGGACAGGGTATCGGCAGTTTGCTGCGTGACGACAGCCAGGCGCAGATGCAGACCGGATTCATAGGCTCGTACAATGACTCTGCTGCCGAAGATTTCCGTTAAAGCTTGCCGCAGCAGTGTGTTTTTATTACTGTAGAGCCTGCGCAGTCGTTTAACGTGGCGGCGCAGTGCGCCGGCGGCAATAAAGTCGGCCAGTGCCAGCTGTTCGATCGTAGAAGACGTTTGGTTATAAAGGTGTCCCAGCTGGCGGTAACGGTCTAACAGCAGCGGCGGCAATACCATGTAAGAAATACGCAGGGAAGGCAGCAGTAGCCGCGAAAAAGAACCAAGATAGATAACTGTGCGGCCATCACTCATGCCCTGCAGTGAGGATACCGGCCGGCCGAAATAACGGAACTCGCCGTTATAGTCATCTTCCAGCAGATAGGTCTGCTGCTGCGTTGCCCAGCGCAGCAGGTTCAGTCTTTGCTGCGGCGAGAGCGAGCGGCCTTTATAGGGATTGGAAGGGCTGACGTAAAGCAGCCTGGGCAGGGAAGTCTCTAACTGGTCGGTGCTGAAATGCCGTACCTGCCAGCCATGCGAAGTAAAAAGTCGCTCTGCCTGGGCAAAGCCTGGCGCTTCCAGAGCAATACTGGTGATATCTGGCTGTAGAATGTCGATCAGGATCTGCAGCAGGCTTTGCACACCGGCGCCGATCACGATCTGTTCGGGGCTGCAGATAACGCCGCGGGCCACCGAGCTGTATTTGGCCAGTGTACGGCGCAGTTCTGTTTCACCCTGCGGCTCGCCATAGCCGGAAAGCAGGTGTTTATTTTTTAAGGCACGGTTCAGATAGCGCCGCCAAAGCTCGGAGGGAAAAGAAGCGGGATCGATATAATTATTGGCAAAGTTATAACGTACGGCAGGCGGTTCGATACTTTGTGTCACAGGCGCGTCGCTGTGCTTTATCAGGCCTGACAGTGCTGCTGCAAAATAACCGCGTTTAGGTTCGTTTTGCAGATAACCGTCGGCAACCAGCTGATTGTAAGCGTTTTCGACAGTCGTGCGGCTTATCTGCAGCGCTGCTGAGAGCCTGCGGACAGACGGAAGTCTGTCGCCGGCTGCGATCTGGTCATTGTAGAGCTGGTTTTTGATAGAGTCAATGATCTGGGTATATAAAGGCGTGTCGGTCTGTTTGTCAAGTTTAAGATTAGTCAAAAGCATAAAACTGTCCCCTTTGGAAAAATAGTTTCTGGCTATTTATTACTGTACAGAATTATTGTATCATAAAAACTGTCGTTAACGAAAGTAAGTTTTTAGGAGGAATAAAGATGACAGATAGACAAATTTTAAATCGTAATTTAGCACAGATGCTCAAAGGCGGCGTAATCATGGATGTCACCAATGCCCAAGAGGCTGAAATTGCCGAAGCTGCAGGCGCAGTAGCTGTTATGGCGTTGGAACGTGTGCCTTCTGATATTCGCAGGGATGGCGGCGTTGCCAGAATGAGCGACCCGAAGCTTATTAAAGAGATCAAAAGCGCCGTATCGATTCCGGTAATGGCCAAGGTCAGGATCGGTCACATTGTGGAAGCGGAGATTTTGGAGGCGCTGGGAATAGATTATATCGATGAAAGTGAAGTTCTGACACCGGCCGATGATTTATATCATCTCGACAAGCATGCTTTTAAGATCCCTTTTGTCTGCGGTGCCCGCAATCTGGGCGAAGCACTGCGCCGTATCGGTGAGGGAGCGGCAATGATCCGCACGAAGGGAGAGGCTGGTACCGGCAATGTGGTAGAAGCAGTGCGGCATATGCGGACGATGATGGGACAGATAAGATTGCTGCAGAATCTGTCGCGGGAGGAATGGATGAGCTTTGCCAAAGAACAGGGAGCGCCGTATGAACTGGTGGCAGAAGTCGCTGCGGGCGGCAGGCTGCCGGTAGTTAATTTTGCCGCCGGCGGTATTGCTACGCCTGCAGATGCGGCCCTGATGATGAAGCTTGGCAGCGAAGGTGTTTTTGTCGGGTCAGGTATTTTCCGCAGCGGCGATCCGGCTAAGCGCGCCAAGGCGATCGTACTGGCGACCAGCTATTATAACGATCCTAAAATCGTAGCCGAAGTATCAGAAGATCTGGGCGAGGCCATGAGCGGTATCGATATCAAAACTATACCGGCGGAACAAACCTTTGCGGAGCGTGGCTGGTAATGCAGAGTGTAGGCGTACTGGCACTGCAGGGGTCATTTTCTGAGCATCTGACTAAACTGGCGCAGCTGACGGAGGTTTTGCCGGTTGCCGTAAAAACGGCTGCTGATTTAGAGCAGGTGGACAGATTGATTCTTCCCGGTGGTGAAAGCACTGCTATCAGCAGACTTTTACAGCGAACGGGACTGTCTGAGCTTTTAAAACGGAGGGTGAAAGAGGGGCTGCCTGTCTGGGGGACCTGTGCGGGGCTGATTCTGCTGGCAAAAAATATTGTCGGTGAACAGCCGCATTTAGGAGTGATGGATATTACCGTGCGTCGTAACGCGTATGGCAGTCAGCTCGACAGTTTCAGCTGCAGGCAGTTGCTGCCTGCTTTGGGGGCAGAACCGCTGCCACTTGTATTTATCAGAGCTCCGTGGATAGAAAGGGTTGGCGAACAGACAGAAATTTTGGGGGAGTATGCAGGGCATATCATAGCTGCCCGGCAAGGAAAGCTGCTGGCGACCAGTTTTCACCCGGAATTGACAGACAGCGATGCTGTCTATCGTTATTTTCTGCAGCTGTAAAAATAAAAAAACGGAGTCTGCACAGCAGGCTCCGTTTTTATGTGCGGAATGCTTAAACCTTATGTTTGACATGATCCAGCGCCTGGGCAAACAGCGTCAGGACGTGTTCGTCGTCCAGCGAATAAATGACTTCTTTGCCGGACTTGGAAAACTTGACCAGCTGAGCATGACGCAGCTGCCGAAGCTGATGAGAAATAGCGGAATGGGTCATATCCAGCATTTCGGCGATATTACTGACGCACATATCCTCGTGGGACAGCAGTTCTAAAATTTTAATGCGGGTCGGGTCACCTAAAACCTTGAATATTTCCGCCATCGGCTGTACATATTTATCGGCCAGCTGAGGGTGGATTCTGGCGCTGTGTCCGCAGGAATCGCAGGTCACAGTATTGTTAGTTTTATTTTCGCTCATGTTGGGGCTCATCCTTTCTTATCAGCGCGGTAGCCCTTTGTAAAAAAGAACAGCAGCGTCGCATAATAAATAAAACCGCCGGCTTCGGTACGGGTAATCAGCCAGAAGGGAAACAGCGTAAAAGCTGCGATGATAAACAGCACGTAGGGCGCGCATTGCAGCAGCGGCGGCCGGCTGGCCAGAGTGCGCCAGCTGATGACGCTGTAGCGTGAGGCGAAAATACCGAAAAGGAAGCCGCTCAGGCAATATAAAATTTGTGAAAGCATGGTATCAATATTCATAAATTTGATTTATTTCCTTTATTAGCAAAAAGATTTGGCAGAGCGTAAGCAAGGATACCGCTTTTAATGATCAGTCCGGCGATGATACTGCCGCCGACAGTGCTGATCAGGAACGGCGGGATAAAGAACCAGGCTGCTGCCGCGCTGTTCAAGAAGAAACGGGCGATGACCCAGGCAGTCAGTCCGCCTAAAATACCGGTGCCGAAAATCTCGCCGGCCATAGCCGCTTTGACAGAGCCGAACCTGCTATAGCAAAGTCCGGCCAGACAGGCACCGATCATACTGCCGGGAAAAGCCAGCAGTGAGCCGGTACCGAACATATTGCGCAGGCAGGAAATGACAAAGGCCACTGCTGTCGCATAGCCGGGGCCTAAAATCACCGCTCCCAACACGTTGATGGCATGCTGCACGGGAAAGCATTTGGAAATGCCGGCCGGTATATAAATAAGATGCGCGCTCAGGGTGCCGATGGCAACCAGCAGCGCCGCTAAAGTGAGCTTATGGATCTTCATGTAATGACACCTCTTCAGACAACTTCTATAACTTATTATAGCATTTCACAGCAAATAAATTAAAGGGAAACAGTAAAAAATGTAGAATATTATAAAGTATATTTTCAGAGGATATTTTGCAGTTAAAATATTGGGGGTCAGAAGAATGAAGGCTTTGACCGGTATCAAGGTGATAGATTTTTCTAAATGGCTGCCGGGACAGTACTGCGGTATGGTATTGGGAGATTTCGGCGCCGATGTTATCAAAGTGGAAACGCCTACAGGCGACGATACACGCAGATTTTTTCCGGAAGCGCTGCCAGGTATGAGCTATTGGCATTTGGCGCTTAACCGTAATAAACGCGGCATTACGGCCGATATAAAAACTGAAGGCGGACGTAAGCTTTTATTGCGTCTTCTGTCAGAAGCAGATGTATTTTTAGAAGGCTTCCGGCCGGGTTATCTGGCGCGTTATGGCTTGGATTACGCAACTGTCAGGGAAATCAACCCGCAGCTGGTCTATTGTTCGATCACCGGCTTTGGGCAGACTGGCAGTTACCGTCATAAACCGGCCCATGACCTGAATGTGATCGGACTTGCAGGTCTGAATTCACTGGATGACGTTGGCAGTGCCTGCGTTTCAGAGGTACAGATTGCGGCGCTGGGCAGCAGTATGAACGCTGTCAGCGGTATTCTGCTGGCTTTGCTGGCGCGCGAACGTACCGGGGAAGGTCAGGCTGTAGATATCAATTTATATAATACTTCACTGAGTCTGCAGACAACCGGCATCAGCAGCTTGTGGGGCTGTAAGGCTACAGGTTGTCAGCCTTTCGGGCGCACGGCACATTATTATAATATTTACCGGACGCAGGACGGCCGTTATTTGAGCGTGGGGACGATCGAACCTAAATTCTGGCGGCGTTTGTGCGAAATCCTGGGTTGTGAAGAGCTGATCGAGCGTCAGCATGATTTTGAACATGGTAATGAGCTTCAGGAGCGTTTGGCAGCAGTATTCCAGACCAAAACGCAGGCCGAATGGCTGGCGTTGATCGGTGAGGAAGAATTCTGCGTGACGCCGGTCTGTTCGCTGGAGGAAGCCTTAAACAGCGAGCTGACACAGCAGTCAGAAATGCTGGCGCAAAAACAGGAGGATATCGGCACTTTGCAGTATGTCAAACCGGCGATCCGTTTGTCGGATATGCCGGGCAGCATCGAACGCCGGGCGCCGCTTTTAGGAGAACATACGGCTGATGTGCTGACTGAACTGGGTTATACGGAGCCAGAGATTATGAAGTTGAAAGAAACTGGTGCGATTTGACAGTTTACGTTAAAACAAGGGGTGTGAAAAGATGAAACGCTTTATTTTAGCAATAGTCTTTGTATTCTGCTGCAGCCTGGGGATGACGCCGCCGGCAGAAGCGGGGCTGATCAGCAAGGAACAGGAAATAGAGATGGGCCGGCAGACGGCGATGCAGCTGGAAGCTAAATACGGTGTCGTGCAGGATTATGCCTTGCAGGAACGTGTCAACCGGATCGGTCAGAGTCTGGTCAAGGTCAGCGAACGGCAGGATCTGGAATACAGCTTTAAGGTGCTGAACAGTGACGAAGTAAATGCGCTGGCCTGCCCCGGCGGTTTCATTTATGTATTCAAGGGACTGATCGATTATATGCCGTCCGATGCAGAATTAGCTGGCGTGTTAGGCCACGAGATCACACACGTTGTCAAAAAGCACACTGTGCATCAAATAGAAAAACAGCTTTTAACGACTTTGGCTTTTGCTATCGTTACCAAAGGTGATTTAGGCATAGCGGGACTGGCGACGCAGGCTTTAGCGGCCGGTTACAGCCGTACCGACGAACGCGGCGCAGATAAGGGCGGTTTTAATCTGTGTGTAGCAGCCGGTTATAATCCTTACAGTGTCGTGCTGACGATCAACAAGCTGGAAGACCTGGCGAAGGAACAGGGTAATCCAGGCTATGGTATTTTTTCGAGCCATCCCGAGCCGGAAGAACGTTTGAAACGTGTTATGAAGCAGATCAAAGCGCTTAAAGTACATCCGGAAATAACTCTTAACGAAGATAATACAGCCAGAGTGTATGAAGGTGACTGGGGGTTTAATATCACGCAGACTGTCGGTAATGACCGCCCGGAATATCGCGCTTATATGCTTGCCGGCGGTTTATACTGCGTGCGTGAACGTGATAAGGGCCATATCGATCCATATCGCTTTATCGTCTATGATAACGGCGGCAGTGCCACTATTTACTATGATGACATCGAGATCCTCACTGTTTACAATCAGGATGCGTATGCGGGCGGCTTCGGCAGTGCCGGCAGCTATGCGGCGGCCTGTACCGAGCTGCTGCGCCAGTGGGTGCCGGTTGCGAATGCCAACGATACAGCAGTGCAGTCCAAGAGTAAAGATAAAAAGAAATAACTGAAAATTTATTGCCTCTTCTTGATTAATTAAGAAGAGGCAATTTTTATACATATTTTTCTAAGTATTTTTAAAATATATGATAGTTATTATTTATAAACTAAAGAAAATATGTGATATAATAAATATGGGATTTTATGAGTAAAGGACGGCTGTGAAGATGAATGGCATAAAACAGTTCCGCAAAAATAAACAGGGATTTTTACTGGTCGATGCTATGATCGGGGTTTTGGTAGTAGCTATCGGCCTGGCTGCATTAGCGGCTTTATATACTTATGGTATCGGTGTGATGGTATCGGCGGACAGACAGGAAAAGGCTGTACAGATAGCATCGGAGAAAATTGAACTGTTAAAGGCAGCTGATGGGCACAGCAGCAGTGATATCAGAGAAATAGTTGAATATATCAATAAAGAAGGTAATAATACAGTTACCCAGGACGGCATTGAGTACCAGATTAATGCTCGCGGCGGTGATGGAAGCCTGGGGAATAATTATCCGGGTGAGAGCGAATTGTATTTGGTCAGGGTAGAAGTGAAGTGGACAGATCCCAAGCCGCAGGTCTTGGATCTGCAGACATATATCCGTACAAAAGATTGATTTAAAGGAGCGGCGGCATGAAGAAGCAGTCCGGATTTACATTAATAGAATTAGTGGTAGCGATGGCAGTATTGGGGCTGATCATGGGGGCAATGGTACATTTGTTTGGCAGCAGTGTTACCAGTCTGCATGTAGGCGCCAGGCAGGAAGTCGTTTATGAAGAGGCGCGTTTGCTGATGAACGAACTGAAAACTACGCTGCGTTATGCAGATAAGGACAGTATTGATCCGGAGCAGCCGACGGTCAGCACAAGTAAATTTTCCTATAAAGGTAATCTTTGGGACAGGCATATGGATATTGCTCAAGGAACCAATAAAGAATATAAAGTGACTGTCGAGTGGAAAGATGATACAAAAAAACAATTGCAGGTAACGCGGGAAGATATTACTGACGGCAGTAAAAAAATAACTATTTTTCCAAATGACAGCAATAATAGTATTTTCGAGGGTAAATTTCCTGTTACTTCTGAAACGCTTACCTTAAATGACGGTAATACAGTGATCATGTATAAGATCGCTTTGCCGCTGCAGTATGAATTTAATGGGCAAATGAAAACACAGACCTTGGAAACTAAAGTTGTGCCGAGTAAAGATGAAGTAACAGAAACACCTGAAGAAAAAATGCGTCGGGAATACATGGAAATTTTAAATATTGGGTTAAAAATTGAAAATGGAGAGAAGCTGTCTGATAAAGAGAAAAAGGTTTATGATGAAGTAGGAAAATATTATAATAGATATGATAAATATCCATTTACTAATAATGATAAAATACGCGAGTATATGTGTAATGAAATTTATGGTGGACATTGGCCGTCTATAGATTTAACAACATCAACTGGCACTAAAATATCGTCAGTTTGGTTTCAACCAGTATGCTTTGATATGGCTAATGTAGATAATGTATTTGTAATGGGTCGTGAATTTAACGTTCAGGATGATTATTCTACGTGGGTTGGTGGATGGAGTAATGTGAGGTCGATTTATGATTATAAGAGAAAAGTTTGGAGAACTGGTACAAAAAATCTTGTCATGAGTAAAAATTGGAATGAGCTTGAAGCGTTGATGGAAAAGCAGAATTATCAGGATGTACAAAAAGTTGAGTATAACTAGAGGTGACGAAATGAAAGATCAACGCGGGTCGGTAACTGTCATGTCTTTGGCAATGCTGTTGTTTTTAATGGTTGTTGCCGTAGCCTGGCTGCCGATGATGACAATGGAAAAAACGGCTGCTGCGTCTGATTATCGGGAACAGCAGGCTTGGAATGCCGCCGAAGCCGGCTATAAAAGAGCTGTGGCTGCGTTATCAAACAAAAATAATGACTGGCGATGGCTTACACCGGAAGAATATATTCGAGATAGTGATAGTGCGAATTTTGCGCATTTGAGTATAGATGGTAATAAAGTTGACCAAGATGAAATTTGGTACGCTGTTAGTATTATGGGAAATAATGCTGATATAGTTTCGGGATATATTCCTGAAGAAGATGTTGTTTACAAGATCACTGCTGTCGGTTCCTGTCAGGGCGTTCGTAAGGTTATCCGTAAAACGTATGTTTTAGGTGATGACGACAGTTCTGGCGGTGGTGACAGCGGCGGTGAGGAAACACTGGAATTACCAGGTCTGGTACAGGCTGGCGGTACTGTGACCATAACCAATAATCAGGCAGGAGAATTAAACGGCGATTTATATGGTTCAGGTTTTTTTGATTCCAGCGGAAACCAATTTAGTAGTGGACATACTCAGGGAACATATCCAAATACATTGAAGACACATATCCCTGAAAGTGTTTTTCAAAAAGAGAATTATCAAAATTTACAGGATATACCCAATGATTATGTTTTAAAATCTCTAAAAAATTATTTTTGGGATCTAAGTGAAACTTATAGTGATTGGTTTGCATTAAATGCACGAAATGCAGGTGGTATGGTCATCTTTGTTGATAACAGCAGTAAATCGGAAATAAATACTAACGGGATATCAGGTCCTTCAACAGGATTACCGGTAACTATAATTTTCACAAATCCAGTAGTTATTAATGGTAAAATTTCTGGAAATGTAAGAATGTTTTTTGCCAGTGATTTTACTTTGGGAAATTTTGGTGATTCTGATGGCTTGATAATGTTCATGTCAAATGGAGAAATGAAAATAAAGGCTGCTATTAAAAATGGATTTTTGTCATCTGACAAAAATATAATAATTGCCAACCAGGCTTTCTATGGGCAGGCTCAAGTTAAAGGAAATTTCGAAACTAAAGGTACAATTCATTACAGTGATGCTGTTTTAAAGGCTCCTGGTTTTACAGTTCCCAAGGGTATGAATTAAATAACGCATAAAGAGGTAAACAGTATCGCCGCTATATAAATAGCAGCGATACTGTTTTTTTTGAATTTTAGTAGCGTTATATATATTAGTTTAATGAAGAATTGGCGTAGTATAGATTAAACAAATGTTTACAAAAAACTTGATATATTGTTATTTTATAATGCAAATGATATAATAATTAAAGAATAACAAATAATATATGCTTTTAACCTAGATTTATAATTTATATCAAAAGGCGGCGAGGTGAATTTTGTGCAGAAACAACGTGGTTCGGTAACTGTTATAGCTGTAGTAATGCTGTTGTTTTTAATGATTATAGCGATAGCCTGGCTGCCGATGATGACAATGGAAAAAACGGCTGCCTCATCAGATTATCGGGAGCAGCAGGCGTGGTATGCTGCTGAAGCCGGATATAAGCGTGCAATAGCTGCTCTTAATGATGGGAGTAGTGAATGGAATAATTGGTTAAGTAAAATCGCAGAAATAAAGTCTGGGGATTTTTATTTAAATAGCCTTGATAACCAAAAAGCAGATAAGCAGGGAGTCTGGTATGCAACTGCGATTACGGAGATCAAAGATGACAATGAAGTGGATGTTACTATACCAGGCGATAAGGCCAACTATATAATTACATCAGTCGGCTCCTGCCAGGGTATACGCAAAGTTATGCGAAAAACCTATATTTTTGGTGATGACGGAGGGACTGGCTGTGGTGACAGCGTGGGAGAAGAAGTTTTGGAATTACCTGGCTTGGTACAGGCCGGAGGTACGGTCACAGTAGTACAAGACCAAAAGGATTTTAATATTGACGATATAGATACTAGGTTTCTGGGAAAATTATATGGATCTGGTTTTTACAACGTGAAAAATAATAATTCATTTACGAATGAATGGACTGACAGTGTTAACAGGCCGACTCTAAAAACAAGACTTCCGGAGAGAATTTTTGATATAAGTAAATATCCCAAAATGCCTCCTATGCCTGACATGACATGGCCTTATACAATTAAGACAGCAAAGAATACAGATTATTATTGGGATTTGTCTAATTTAGTAGATGAGAGTGATCCTTATAATATAAAAAGAGTTAAAGTTGTAGATGCAGGGAACTCTGCCGGTAGAATAATTTTTATAGACAATCAAAATTACAATAATGGAATACAATTAAATCAAATCAACGGTCCTGAAAGTGATTTGCCTGTAACCTTTATTTTCAGCGCGCTTAAACCAGTAGTTTTAACTGGAACGATTACAGGCAACGTACGAATGTTTTTTGCCGGCGATTTTCAGTTTGGCATGGGGACTGAGACCGTTGCCTATAATGGCTTGACGATGTTCATGTCTAATGGTGATATGAAAATATGCAGCAGTATTTGGAGTTATAAAAATAATCCGGGTGGAGGATTTTTATCTTCTGATAAAGATATTACGATAGTTGAGAGTGCTTCATTTCAAGGTCAGATTCAGTGCAGGGGCAATTTTAAGACAAGTGGTCTGATACAGTTTAATGATAGTGTGCTCAAAGCTCCTGGTTTTACCGTTCCCAAAGGTATGAAATAAAAACGCATAAAGAAGTAAACAGTACCGCTGCTATTATATAGCAGCGGTACTGTTTTTTTTTTGTATGGCATTGACAGGTTTTATATTTGTTTAATAAAAGATTATTAAATATAGCCTAAATAAATATTTATTAAAATAGATCCAATAGATGGTGAGTTTATAATACAAATGATATAC
>ENA-UOOA01000273-UOOA01000273.1-human-gut-metagenome-genome-assembly--contig:-P61old-NODE-273-length-112810-cov-19.416079_pt1 | contig 112810 bp, 97 predicted proteins | sample MGYA00242467_ERZ724014 | MGnify/ENA metagenome assembly ERZ724014 | reverse complement strand
GTTCGTACAATGTAGGCAATCTTATTGATTCATTCATTGTTAATTTCAATGAGATTAATGTGGTGAAGTTTAAAAACCTCTCACCTGTGGACAACAAAGAGCAAAAGAGTGAATATACAAATGAATATATCAACAAATATGCAACTCAAATGACTGGTGAAATGCTCAAGGCAAATATTGACGAAGCTGTAAAATCAGCAGCAGGTGATAATAATGTTGATTCCCAGATGTTATACATAAAGGCAGATTCACCTCAACAGCTCCAATCAATTGTTGCTCAAAAGATAGATAACACATATGCTTTATACCAAGAAAGATTTGGTTCTGCATTTAACAACAAGTCTGAATTAAAGGCTCTTTTTGAAGATGCCAAAAACTCAGTGCTAAATTCTTTAAACGACAAAAACAAATGCAACTTAGGGGAAATTTCCTATAACTTGCAAGATAAGTTTTTTGAAAACATCAACACAAATTTGTGGAATAAATACCAGGCTGAAAACGCTGCAAATCGTCAACCAGTGACAAGAAGTCTGTTTTCAACAAATACTATTTCTTCATCTTCTGCTGCAACAAGAGGCATATCATCAACAGGCAATGTTTCAGTTTCCACAGCTAATATTAAATTTCAAGATGGTATCATCATTACTGATCCAAAGAATTATCCTGCAACAATTGATATTACGATAAATAATTCCGATGGCACAAATTCAACTATTAAAGTAGAAGTATCTCCTGATTTATTGGTTTACAAACCTCTTAAAGAAAACAATGATGAGGTAACAGTTGTTGACCCGTTTGAAGACTGGAACAGCAAACCTTTGCAGGACAGAATTAACGAAATTGCTAATAACTTAAAACAAACATTCGAAAACTTACCCGACAATGTACTCAAAGATTTTATCAGTGAGGGCACAAATATTTCGATAAATCCGTCAGGAGATGACATATACTCAAGCAAGAACCTGGGCTTGTATTCTCCAGCAATAAACGAGATATCTTTAACATACGGCCCTGGTCACGGCACAGGATTTTTAAATGGTATAAATGTAAACACATTAACCCATGAAATCGGCCACTCAATTGACGTACAAGAAGGTGTTTACAAGTCAGATTCTGCAACGACAGACATGTCTTCTGTTTACAATGATTTCTTAAACTCATTACCTTCGTCAATGCGTGACAATTATGCATTAAAAAATCCAAAAGAATTTTTTGCAGAATATTATGCATACAAAAATCTTGGAACCTCTGATCACTTTGCGTCATTAATGAATGATATTAAGCAACAAGGATTGTATGACAAAGTAAAACCGATACTTGAAAAAATTGATAAAGAATTTAACGGAATATTAAAAACCGATGAAGCTTTAAAACAAGCTCAAGATAAAGAGCAAAACGGTAATTTCACTAACTCAGAGCTGCTTGATAAAATCAAAAAAGACTGGGAAAGCGGAAAAATATACACAAGTGATCTTGTTGGTAACAACTGGAGTGATATCAATGACACCTGGAATTTAAATATGCAGACAAAAGATATTCTTGCAGAATATTACAAACACTATTATCTTAACGAGCCAAGCGATTTAATTAACAGGCTCAACAACGCTACAGGCAACACAAAATATGGCGATTCAATTAAAAAACTGTGGGATGAAGCTGTTAACGGCTCTCAATACAGCGATGGCATCAAACAAACTTGTGAAGCTTTCAAAAATTCATTAAAAGATTCTCCCAATATATACGCACCAAACCCGGGAGGCATTCCAACAGTCGATCAAGACCCCAATGAAGAATTATTTGATGACACAATTTTAGACAATTCTTATGATGATGACAAAATCGATGAACCCAAAGTTGATGATAATCCATTTGAATTTCCATCAGATAACAATGAACAAACAGATGACTTTGAACCGGATAATTCCAACAATGAAAGCAATGACATTGAAACAGGAACAGATTCATCTGACAGTTCATCAGACGGTTCAACAAACGACTCAGGTGTGCCGGATGACGTTATCCCTCAACCTGACAGCGATAACACACCGAATGATAACAGTAATGAAAACACACCTAACAACAGTCTTGATTTCCCTGATAACGCGATAGTCAACGATGATGGCAATATTGTTATTCCTTCAATCAAAGATGATGATACATCAAACAATAACAATTTAACTGACACAGGACGTGAAGATATAGGCCGGCCGGACATTGTTACGGATGAAGAAAAGCAACAAATAAAAGAACAATATGAAGAAAAATACGGTGATGAATATGAAGTCAACGTTCTGCATGACGGTACTGTTTGGTTAAAACCCAAAGAAGATAAAGACATAGAGACAGAAGATACAAATAATAATGAGAACAATATACAGACAGACAACAATGTTCAACCAGACCATTCAATTGATGATACAAGTGACGATACAAGCATTGATGTAGATGATTATTTTAATGATGACGGTTCATTTGATACAGATGATTTTATAGATGATGCTGTAGATTCCGGATGGGATCATTGGGAATATGATGATCCTGATGACATTGAAGACATCTGGGGCGATATACAAGACGCAGAAGAATCCAATGACTGGGATAATTTCTGGGACGACATGTATGACGACGATGACTCCTGGGATAGTTCATGGGATGAATCGTGGGATGACTCATGGGATGATTCGTATGACGATGACAATTGGTGGGATACATAACAATTGTGTAAACAAAACCAATAATGATACAATAATTCTGAATGGATAGCATGACAAAAAATATAATACCAATATGTACAATAACAGATGAAAATCTGACATTTACTGTCCCTGCATTATTTATATCAATTATGGAAACAGCCAAGCAATCTACTTTTTGTAAGTTCTATTGCTTTATAACAAAAAATGTTTCACAAAAGGATAGAGAAAAAATCATTGCAGTACAAGAAATGTACAAAAACTGTACAGTAGAGCTTATTGATATGGGCGAAAAATATCTTGATAGTATCAACAGACATGCCACAGTAACAAATGCCTGCCTGTACAAATTTGCAATAGCTCCTGTTTTAACGCAATACGATAAAATCCTTTATCTGGATACAGATATAATTGTAAATGAAGATTTATACGAAATTTATTCTACAGACCTAAAAGATAATTATTTAGCAGGTGTATTCAACATATATTATTATTTTTATAAAAAATATTTGGCACGTTTACTCAATATTCCTGACTTAAATTCATACATTAATGCCGGTGTAATGCTTATGAACACAAAACTCATAAGACAAAACAATCTTACAAAAATTCTTGAAGAAAATATTGGAAAGTTTCAAGGCTCTGTTGATCAGCATATTTTTAACAAAGTATGCTACGGAAAAATATTGAACATTGCACCAAAGTATAATGTAACTTTAAAATATATTGAAATGTATCAACAACCTGAAGCAAAAATCTTTTATACGCAAAAAGAAATCGACGAAACAATAAATGCTCCGGCAATTATTCACTATACAGGTATAAGAAAACCCTGGAATTATGAGGATCTTCCGCTTGCCGGCAGATGGTATTCATACTATCTAAAATCACCTTATAAAGATATGCCTCTTAAACGAGAAAAATTCTCAAAATTGATAGCTCCAAATCATAAAAATTTATTCCCACAAATGGTTGGATATTTCTCTCATTTTCAATCACAAATTTATAAAATATTAAATACCAAGTTCAATGTTTCTGATAATTATCGTGATTATAAGCAACTTTTTAAATATATAAAAAAACAAAACTCTTTTCCTATATTAATTATGCTCGAAAACCTGGACGATTTAGTAGAAAACAGAATTGTTTTAAAACTGATTGAAAAAATAAATTCAAAATTTGTTGTATTAAGCAAGAAAAATGGTGTTTTATTCGACGAGTTTAACACAGCTAAAGTAAAATTGTTTGTGTTTGACTATATAAACAAAAATATTTTGAAAACACTGAAGTTTTATAAAATTGTAATTCTCAATAACATTGAAAGCTATGCAACAGCCGGTTTATTAAATGAAAATCGCTACAACTTTATGTGGTTATTACATGATAAAAACACAATTGAAGATATTGTTTCCCAAAATGAATCAATACAAAAAATCTTTAACAGTACAAAAAATATCATATATAGTACTGAAATAGATAAAATCATATCTGTTGTTGGTGATAAAAAATGAACATCCTGATTACAGGCGGTGCCGGATTTATCGGCTCAACACTTGCTGACAGACTCCTTAAAGACGGGCACATAGTAACGGTTGTAGACAATTTTAACGATTATTACTCAAAAGAATTAAAGATAAAAAACATACAGCATAATCTCTCAAACGAAAAATATATTTTGTATGAAGAAGACATCAGGAATAAGGCTGCTATAAAAAATATTTTGAAAAATAATAATATCGAGGTTGTTATTCATATAGCTGCACTGGCTGGAGTCAGAGCATCTATAGAAAGGCCGGAAGAGTTTGTTGATGTAAATGTAAACGGCACAAAAATTATACTGGACAGTATGATTGAATGCAATATAAAAAAGCTTGTATTCGCTTCCTCCAGCTCGGTATATGGAAATTGTGAAGCCAAAATTTTTAGCGAAAACATAACAAACCTGCAACAAATATCACCATATGCAAAAACAAAATATCAATGCGAAGAACTAATAAAAACATATTTCCAATTATACAATTTGTCAGCCGTTTGCCTCAGGTTATTTACTGTATTTGGTCCAAGACAGCGACCTGATCTTGCAATCAGAAAATTTATTGAACAAATTAAAAAAAATGAACCAATAATAATGTATGGTGATGGAACAATGTCTAGAGATTACACATATATTGATGACGTAATAAACGGATTTGTCAGTGCAATAGAATATGAAAATTCTTTGTTTGAAATAATAAATATTGGCTCGGGTTCACCAGTTAACCTTTTAAAACTTGTCAATATAATTGAAAAATGTCTGGATAAAAAAGCAATTATTAAACAGGTTGCCACACAAAAAGGAGATGTACAAAAAACATATGCTGATATTGATAAAGCCAAGAGTCTGCTAAACTATACCCCGCAAAAAGATTTTGAAAAAGGAATACGGACTTTTATTGACTGGTTAGAAACCAGCAATTGTTTTTATAAAGATATGTAAATTTACTACGTGAGTAGTACGTTTAGATAATGCCGTGCATGCAAAAAAATGTTATAATGTACATGTAAGTATGAAACAAGAAAAGTAACAAGGAGACAAAAGCCTAGTATCAGCCGATCGAAAGGGCATTAAATAATATGAACAAAGTGCAATTTCACAGTGACCTGGATAGGTTAATTGAAATTCTACCACCGAAGATTACAAAATGTCTCAGCCACGAAACATTAGACGATGTAATTGAGCTGGTATTGGATTTAGGCAGACAGCCTGAAATAAGGCATGCAGACGGTAATATAGATTATCTGGGAGAAGATACCATTGTCGATGAAGACATAAAATATATTACCGACAGAGTCCCCGAGTTTACTAAAGATAACCGTTCAGGTATAGCGGGCACATTACACAGAATCAGTGCAATCAGAAACCGCCAGGGAAAAGTTGTAGGGCTTACCTGCAGAATAGGGAGAGTTGTAACAGGAACAATAGCTTGCATAAAGGATTTTGTCGTACAGAATAAAAGTATACTGTTTTTAGGACGTCCCGGTGTAGGAAAAACAACTAAATTAAGAGAAATCTCGCGCCTTGTCGCAGACGAACTCCATAAACGTGTTGTTGTTGTTGACACATCTAACGAAATTGCCGGTGACGGAGATACCCCCCACCCTGCAATTGGTCATGCCAGAAGAATGCAGGTTACACAGCCCGAATTTCAAAAAGATATTATGATAGAAGCTGTTGAAAACCACACCCCTGAAGTTATTGTGGTTGATGAGATAGGTACAGAAGCAGAAGCTCAAGCTGCAAGAACAATTGCAGAAAGAGGCGTTATGCTCATAGCAACTGCTCACGGAAATTCTCTGGAAAATCTTATTAAAAACCCTGTATTATCAGATCTTGTAGGTGGAATCCAATCTGTTACACTGGGTGATGATGAGGCAAAAAGAAGAGCATGTCAAAAAACAGTGCTGGAAAGAGAAAAACAGCCTACTTTTGACATTGTAATCGAAATCATTGACAGAAACACTCTGGCAGTCTACCCCAATACATCAGAAGCTGTGGACTGCATATTAAGAGGCTGGCCTATTAAACCAACCATCAGAAAAGTTGATATGACACAGCCAAGCGAGCCTACAATTGTAGAAAAAATAAATCAGTTAGACAGCAAAATTACATCTGCTAACAATGCCTTAAACTTCAGTTTTTCCCGGGAAAAATACGTAAATGAGGTCAAAGGTTATAAAAAGATATACATTTATGCAGTTAGCCGTTCAATAATGGACAAGTCAATAGAACGTCTTAACCTTAATGCTGAACTCACAAAAAATATTGATGATGCAGACATAATTATTGCTCACAAAAATTTTGCAAAAGGCGGAAACAAAATTCTAAGTATTGCAAACGAATACAGACTGCCAATATATTATGTGCGTTCAAATTCAACTTCACAGGTGCAAAAAGTCTTGAAAGAAGCACTCGGGCTAAAAGATGATAATACAATAGTCTTTCACGATGAGACAGAAGAAGCCCTTGATGAAGCAAAAGAGGCTATTCAAAAAGTCCTTCAACATGGTGAAGATGTGGAGTTGTCCCCTCAAAGCCAGCAGATTAGAAAAATGCAGCACGAGCTTGTAGAGCAGCACAACTTATCCTCCGTCAGTGTTGGTGACGGCAACGAAAGACACTTGAAGATTGTCGGCGGAAAAGAGTTTAAACAGGATATTGTTTAATCACACTCTTTGAACAAATCTGCAAGTTTCAAATCCAGTGCATCCGCTATCTTTTTAAGCATAGTCACACTTGCAAATTTTTCTGCTCTTTCTATACAACCAATATAGTTTCTTGCAGAATTAATAAGAAAAGCTAACTCTTCTTGAGACAAACGTTTTGCTTCTCTAGCCTTTCTGATATTGTCGCCGATTTGTTTAAACACATAGTGATATTCTTCTTTACTCATGACACCTATTGTGTTACATGTAGGTTGTTCCATCTACCACCTATAGGGGCGCATGAATGATAAAAAAGGAAATTATTACGATAATAAACAAAATCGAACAAGAAAAAATGTGTTGTACAACTGCATTAGAAAAAGAATTGCTAAGTGAAATTTTATTAAATTTAAGATTACTGCTCAAAATTAAGGAACAAGGTCTCTATAACGGCATTTATAAAGATTTAAAAAAATAAAAATACAGGCTCTTTTTAAAAAGCCTGTATTTTTATTTTAATCAAAACCTAACCGATAACAGGTGCAACATATGTTCTTGCTCCGAGCTCCTGATCAATGAGGAGCAATGCGTGTTTGTCATCACCGATGAGTCTCAATTTTTGGCAAATTTCAGAACAATTTGCTTCTTCTTCAACCTGTTCTTTGATATACCATTGCAAGAATGAAATTGCAGCTCTATCTTTTTCTTGTTCTGCAACATCAACAAGTCCGTTAATCAAAGAAGTAACGTGTTGTTCATGTTTATAAACAGCTTCAAAACAATCTAAAGCACAAGCCCATTCATTTTCAGGTTTTTCAATTGCTTCTATAGTCACTTTACCGTCACGTTCAAGCAGATAATCAAACAACCCCATAGCATGAGCGTTTTCTTCCTGAACCTGGATTCTCATCCAGTTTGCAAAACCTTTGAGCCCGATTTCTTCAAAATAAGCGACCATTGAAAGGTACAAGTTTGAAGAAAACATTTCAGCTTTTATCTGGTCATTAAATGCTGCATTCATTTTTTCTGATATCATCATTAACTCCCTTCTTAATTACTTTTTAATTATTTGTGTCAATTTCACCTGATGTCCATAACCCGTGAATATTACACAATTCTCTTGCCTCAACTTTATCGCAAGAACATTTATATTTCAACACAGGTTCTTCATGGGGATAAAGATATTTTCTTTTCACATATCTCTTGTCAGGAGAATTTACCTCTATAAACATAATGAAGTGTTCATCCTCCATCGGATGAGCAACAGAACCTACTCTTACAGTGAGTTCATCTCCTTCTTTAGAAACAACTGGCACATGTTTTTCACCTAGCATTTCTTCACTTTGTGTTTGCTCTCTCATTCTTTCCATAGGTTGTCCGCAACACACAAGCTCTCCTGCTCCTGGCAGCACTACTTCAACAAAATTTCCGCAAACGTGGCATTTATAAAATTCTAAAATTTTTGTCATAAACTAATCTCCCTTAACATACGCCAGCATTATAAAACGGATTGAAAAAAAGTTTATTACCTGTTTGGCTGTTAATGTGTTATATTTAAATTATAAAAAAGGAGTTTAACAATGACCAAACGCAAAGCAATAATGTATTTGATAATATTGGCAGTACTTGTTACTGCTGCACAAATTTGGAAAACCAATTATCTGTCTGACCCCGCATCAAAATTGCCGGATCCTTGCAAAATGGTTATTTCCGGCCAATGCCAACAATACATAAATAAAATTACTGCAGAAAAAAAATACGAAGAAACTGTTTCTATACAAAAAATAAGAATCAGAGAAAACGAACAGCTTTTAAAATTCTTTAAAAAGAAAATACAAGACAAATGCCTGTTTGAAATGACAGCACAAGAAGCGGATGAATCGTTGCAAGCTTGCATAGGTACACCAAAAGGCAAAAGAGATTACTTCCTTTTAAAAACTGCTGATTTCACAATTAGGGATATCCTTGTAGATTCTCTTGCAGTATCACAAATGCAGTATTCTGAATTGCACGACAAAAAAGCTGCCGAAAAAACGCTTAAACACGCTAAAAAAATTATAAAAAATAACAAATATTTTGAAAAAAGAGCTGATGCTTTTAAAATTATAGAAAAAGAATTGTCAGAGTTAAAATAATTCTATATTATAAAGCAACTTCAATAGCACAAATCATACTGCTTTCATCAGCAATATTTTTGCCAGCAATATCATATGCCGTACCATGAGCGGGCGATGTTCTTATAACGCTTAATCCTACCGTTGTGTTTACAGTATTATTCATTGCAAGAACCTTAACAGGAATCAGCCCCTGATCGTGATAACAGGCACAATAAACATCATAAGGCTGTGCATCCCCGTTTACATAAGGGTGTGCAGCCTTTGCAAAAAGTGTATCAGAAGGAAACGGCCCAAAAACATTTATACCATCATTGTTCAAATCTTTAACTGCCGGCAAAAACACCTCGATTTCTTCATTGCCAAGTATTCCGTTTTCTCCGGCATGGGGGTTGAGAGAACAAAGAGCTATCTTCGGCTTTGGTATGCCAAAATTTTGCTTTAAAACCCTGTTTATTCTTTTCAGTTTTTCCAATAGCAATTCTTTTGTAATTTTTACATCTTTTAAAGCAACATGCCGGGTAAGCAAAAGAACTCTTAAATCTTTAGAAACAAAGAGCATTTCAGCTTTTTCATCAACAACAGGATTTGCAAGATTTTTTTCAAGAACCTCTGTCTGGCCTGAAAAATTATGCCCGGCTAGATGCATTGCGTTTTTGGAAACAGGTGCCGTCACAATCGCTTTTATTTTGCCGACTTTTGCCAACTCACAAGCTTTTAAAATACAGTTGTAAGAAAAATCGCCTGCTTCTTTTGTTTCTTTTCCTATATTTAGCCAGCTATGCTCAAATGGCAACTCTAAAACGTTATATTTTTTGTTAAGGTCCTTAACCAGCTCACTGCTGCCTATCAGCAGAATATTCTCTTGAGGAAGGTCCAAACGGTTCAATGCTTTTACAACAATTTCCGGCCCTATGCCGTTGAAATCGCCCAGAGTTATTGCAATCGGTTTATTCATGGTGTTCAAAATACTTTATTATATCAATTACAGTGTTAGAGTTTCCTAGATTGCCTGATTTTGTGACTATCCACTGTGCTTTTGTATCAAGGCACAAAGGTATAGCAGGGCAAATCGCATCAATAATTTGCAAACTGCTGCTGTTAATTGCTTTACAACATTTAAAAGATGTTTCGCCGCCTATTGTCACAAGAATAGCATCTCTATTGAATAAAACTTTTTTTGTCACAGCAGCAAGATAATCGCCAATTTTTGAAATAAACTGATTTTTAGACATCTCATTTTCAAACAGGATTTCAGATATTATCTTAGAATCTACAGTTAATTCAGACGTGTGAATAACAACAACATTATCTTTAATAAGATTTTGAGAAACACGCTCTACAATTTCGTCACTCACTCCTTCAAGAATATCTTCCATTTTCAGATTGATAAAATAGGTATTTTCAATATCATCATCATCCTGCAATTTTTGTAATTGTGAAGCAGTAAGCTGGGTTGCACTGCCTGATACAATCAGTTTTGGCAGAGAAGGAATAGTTTTTTCAGTCTGATGATTTTCCGTCTCAGGAAGCCATATGTTGCCTAAAACCTGTGCACAGCCAGCAGAACCGCACGGCAAGATTTTATACGAGCTTTTTTCCATTGCGAGAACAACCTGCTCAATATCCGTAACGGACATTGCATCAACAACAATGAGCTTCACACCGTTTTCAATCATTTCATTCATTTTTTTCAATATTGGGCCTGCGCCTTTGATGACTGTGCGCAGCTCAATCAAATCAACAAGTTCTTCCTGTTCATTTTGCAGCTCATTTCGTAAAACGGTTGGTATATGTGACTCATAAATAGGAAATCTCGGGTCTCTGGCATACTCTGTTCTTTCAATAGGGATACCTTTAAGCAGATGATATCCGCCCACTGTTGTGCGGCCTTCTTGGGGGAAAGCCGGAATTATGACAGCAGCATCCCATTCAAGAGCATCCAGCATTGCAAGTGCTTCTACTGCGATGTTTCCACGGATTGTAGAATCCATTTTTTTATAAAAGTATTCTACATTTAATTCCTCTGACAGTATTTTTGTAGCCTGTTTAACACGCTCATATGCGCTATGAGCATCACAGTTTCTTGTTTCCGTAGGAATAGCCCAGACCTGTGTGCTTGCTTTGTTCTCCGGCATAATTGAAGAATCCAGCAATATTTGTGTATTAGCACCCCTTAAATGAAATTGAAGCGCTGTATCATCAGCGCCTGTCAAATCATCAGCAATTATCCCTATGTTGTTAGATATAAACATTTTTATAATCTCTATCCCTGATTAAAACCACAATTAAACAAATCACTACTGCTGTTGATCAGCTTTTCCAGCTGAAAGCAGTCTTAAATTAGAAGCTCTTACAAAAAATCTTTCTTTTTGAGAGCCGGAAGCATCATTCCATTTGCTGGATGCAAGTCTGCCGTCTATTGCAACAAGCTTGCCTTTTTTAACATATTCGCCGGCAACTTCAGCCAATTTGTCCCACAATTCAACATTAAACCAGTCTGTAACTTCTGCTTTTGTTTTGGAATCCCATCTGCTTACTGCAACAGAAAATGTTGTCTTTACTTTTCCTGATTCAAAATATTTCATTTCAGGGTCTTGTCCTGCTCTGCCTACCAATACAACTGAATTTATCATTGAAATGTCCTTTATATTTCTAACAATTACATGCAATTATATTTTAAAGACCAAAAGATTTCCAGCATTAAAGCATAAATGTTAACTTTGTAAAAAATTATTTTTTGACAAAGTTAAAAATAATATTATTATATAATCTATGAACAAGTTTATCCTTACGGCATTATTTATTTTATTGAGTGTGTTTGCAAATCTTAACAGAGCTTATGCTGCTACTGATTATGCAACATTATATGAAAAAGCACAGGTTCCTGATTTTGAGCTTGTCTTTAACATTGACCCCTACCAGAACGAAGACTATCAAAAATATGCCTATGCCCCTTACCCGCTTTTTAGGTTAAGCTCTACAGTTTATTTTAAAAATCAGACTGTACCTGCCGGATACTATATCCTAACACCACGGGTAATGAAAAATCGAGATTATGTCTTTTTTAAAGAAGCAGGAAAAGTCAAATATATTATTCCTGTTGTAAAAAAAGAACTTGTTCCTGTCGACTTTTATCATAACAATCTGCCTACACCAAAATATACAAAGTGGCAAAGTTTTTGTAAAAACTTTAGAGAAAAATTTTATACAGTGTTTCGAAATTCCTCTAAAAAAGCCCCCCCGCCAAAATCATATGTTGTAACGGAAAATATTGAAGGCGATATGTATTTGATTGTGCTCTATTACGGAGAAACAAAATATTATATGGTATTTAAATCAAATAAATACTAGGCTTTACTCTTGTTTTTATACAACAATAACAGCGGCAGGCATACAAATGTCACAATCCCCCAGACTCTGAAAGTTTCCATATAAGCACAAAGTGTGGATTGCTGCAAAAGTTGATTATACAGCATTCCCTGAGCTTTTTGAAAAGCAACAGCGTAAACATCAAACTGGCAAAAAAACGAGGTCATAGATGCTAATCTCTCTGCATAAACAGGGTTATTAGGATCCAAAAAACCTACCATGTTATGCTGAAAAGCTTGAGAATATCTTGAAACCATAGTAGCAACTAAAGATGTACCTATTGCCGCTCCGAGGTTTTTTACAAGGTTTTGCACACCGCTTGCGTTTGTCATCTTTGCATTAGAGATTGTTTCCATCGATGCTGTTGTAAGCACTGTAATTGTCATACCAACAGAAAAACCAAAAATAAAGTTTGGAATAATGATATTTATCATAGAAAATTCAAGATTTAAAAAACCAAACATTAGGCCTGATACACCGAGCCCAATTATACCTATTGCAGTAAAAAGCCGAAAATCAAACATCTTGTTCGTTATGCTGTATATAAATATTGCAAGAACACTGCCAAAACCTCTTGGCATAAGAGAATAACCGCTCCAAAATGCGTTGTATCCCATCAAATTTTGTAAAAATAAAGGCATTATGGTAGTAGAAGCATACAAAACCATATTGGCTATTACAAGAATGGTTGTACCCAGCACAAAACTTCTGTCTTTGAATACAGACAGGTCTATAATGGAATCCTTTTGTACTATTTGAGAATAAATAAAAAGTACCATTGCAATCATAGAAATGCCAAAAGTCCAACAAATCCACTCGGAGCCAAACCAGTCAGCATTATTTCCTTTATCAAGAAAAACCTGAAAAGTTACAAGCCAAACAATCAAAAAGAAAAATCCCACATAATCAATCTTTGCATCTGCCTGTTTTTGCGCATAAGGAGGGTCAAAAATCCATAACTTTGAAGTAACAGCCGCAAGTATACCAAACGGAATGTTAATAAAGAAAATCCAATTCCACGACCAGTTATCAGTCAGCCATCCCCCCAGAATCGGCCCGATAACAGGAGCAACAACAACCCCAAAACCGAATATAGACATTGCAAGCGCACGTTTTTCTACAGGAAAAGCCTCCAGCAAAATGGCTTGTGCAACAGGCAAAAGTGCACCGCCGCCAACACCTTGTATCACCCTAGATACTATCATCATATCAAGAGATGTGGACATTCCACACAACAGTGATGCACCTGTAAAAATCAAAATGCATGCTATAAAAAACTGCTTTCTTCCAAAAAACTTGGAAAACCAGTCAACGGAAGGCACAACAATTCCGCTGGCTATAAGGTAGCTAGTCAAAATCCATGTTGCCTCATCATTGCTTGAGGAAAAACTGCCAGCCATCTGCGGCAGAGCAACGTTTGCAATTGTCCCGTCCAAAACAAACATAAAAGCTGCACTCATTACGGCTATTGTTGTCAGCCACGGGCTTATTTGCGCATTGTTATTTGTATTTTCAATCTTTTCCATATTACCGGACACTTAAATTTGTAAGTTTGCGTTTTCGCTTATTTTGTTGGAAATTTCTTCAAGCATTCTTTCCATAATTTTTAAATCTTTTTGATTAAATTGAGAAAGAAAATCATTAAGGTCATTTTTCATTCTGTCAGCATATTTATCCATGAGCTCACGTCCTTTCGGCGTGAGTCTGGTATATTTTACTATTCTTTTACCTTTGTTGGCCGGCTCTCTTGTTATCAGGCCTTTTTGTTCCAGAATATTTAAGATTCTTGTGACATTAGAACGGTCTTTTAATAATACTTTTGCCAGGTCTCTTTGACAGACATCACTGCTTGAGGAGATTGCATCCAGAGTAATAAACTGTTCAAGCGTGATATCAGCATTTAGTTCGTTTAGCAAAAGCGCCCCGCGCAGCCTGATATAGACAGAGGCTTTTTCTATAAGATAGGGAAGGCTTCTTGCATAGCAGTTAAAAAAATTTTCTTCAAAATCTTTGTTACCCATAACAATATTGTTGTAACTCCAACATGTTGTAAATCCAACAATATAATATTAAAATTATTTATTATAGTCAAGTTAGTATTTTTTACGATATAATATAAGTTATGAATAAAGAAGAAGAGTTAAAAATTATAGAAGACATGCAGGCTGTGGTTGCACAGATGAAGGCTGATGACATTGAAGAAAACCCGGATTGTGAGTTCGATATGTTTGACTGCCAGTGCTGCGGCGAAGAAAAACCTCTTGCCGGCTCTGTTGTTTATGACGGAATCAGAATCTGCAATGATTGCGTTTTGTATGCCGAGACAGGTTTTGCACTGGGCAAAATCAAAGACATACAGGATTTAATCGTTAATATGGAAGATAAAAAACTCGAGGCTCAATGCAATTTTATAAAACAAGATGAAATTGAGCACAACAATTAGAAACGTAATTGAGTAAAAACGAATGCACAACAAACTTTTTAACAAGTTAAGCATACTGGACAGATATATATTAATACAGGTTCTTGAAATCTTCATAATGGGGCTTGTTATTTTTACCTCTATAATTTTTGCGTCCGATACGTTTATCACTTTAATTAAACAAATCACTCTTTACGGAATCCCTTTCAACATTGCGCTTATGATTGTTTTGTTGAATTTGCCGCAGGTAATCGTTATGGCAATACCAATGAGTGTACTTTTTTCTACAGTTATGACACTCAACAGATTGAGCCTTTCGTCGGAAATAACGGTTATGCGTGCTTGCGGTGTAGGATTAAACCGTATTGCAAAACCGATTTTTATATTTGCAACAGCAATGGCACTGTTAACTTTTATTGTTAACGAAACTATTGTACCCGTAACAAATTCTCAATCAAAAACCCTAGCAGTATGGGCTTTAGGACAAAAAAACATTCCAAACGGTAAGCAAAATTTTACTTTTAAAGAAATCAAAGAAGATGCTGAAGGCAGAAAATCGATGAAACGTCTTTTCTTTGTACAAAAATGCGAAGATAACACACTCAAAAACGTATCTGTTGTCGATTTTTCAAATGCCAAAACAATTCAGGTTATCCAGTCTCAAACAGGCAAAACAAGCCCTGCCGGATGGCAGTTTAACAGAGGTGCCGTATACACAATGAACAAAGACGGCAAAATCCTTAACACCACGTGGTTCAGCCAGTCTATTGTAGACTTTGGTATGGATGTGAAAGATGCACTGACAGAAGAAGAAGCTACCCAGTATAACGTAATTGCTTTGTGGAAGTATGTTGAAAAAAATGCAAAAAAACATGACCCCAAAACACATTCGTTGTTTAAAATAGAGTTGTATAATAAATTTGCATTCCCTGTAACAACAGTAGTGCTTGTATTGTTAGGTGTGCCGCTGGCTATCACTCCGCCCAGAGTAAGATATAACAGAGGATTCTTATTCAGTATTTTGATTATTTTCCTTTATTACCTGTTAAGAGCACTGTCTCTCTCGTTTGGTGAAACAATGGCAATATCACCGTTTTTGGCTGCCTGGATACCAAACTTTGTGCTTTTTGTTCTTGGTTCTATGCTTTATTACAGAAAAGTTTATACAATTACTTAATAAAAATTTTGCCAAGATTTGTGTCAACAATTGCATTCACACCTATTGGAAAAGTTTGTTTGTCTTTTTCATGTCCAAACTTTAATCCACCCGTAAAAGGGATTTTTAACTCTTGAGCGAGTTCTGTAAAATACTCGTTAAAATATCTTTCATTATCAATGCCGGAAAAATCACCCAGAACAACAGCAGAAAGATTATTTTTAAAAGCAGGGATATTTAATAGCTGGGTGAACATTTTATCTATTTTGTAAACAGGTTCATTTATATCCTCTGCAACAAAGATAAATTTTTTATCCGGTAAAAAATCCAATCCGCACAATGATTGTATGGTGGAAAGATTCCCGCCCCACAAAACACCGGAAGATGCTCCGTTAAAAAATACGTGCGGACAATCTATGGACAATTCGTTTATGCCGTTTGTTAATACATCAAAAAAAGATTGGATAGTATATTGCGTTGTTTCGCACCCGAAATCAGAATAAGCCATCGGGCTGTTATATGTAACAAGACCTGTTTTTTTGTAAATCATCAACTGCAGAGCAGTTATGTCAGAATACCCGCCAAAAAATTTTGGATTCTGTTTTATTGCCTCATAGTCTATTTTGTCAAGAATCCTTATAGCGCCATACCCCCCTCGACAAGCTATTATAGCGTCTATTTCAGGGTTTTTAAAAAATTCGTTTAGCGCATTAGCTCTTGTTATATCGTCTGCGCACAGATATCTTTTTCTTGTCACGGCTGTTTGAGATATTACAACATTAAAACCGCATTTTTCAAACTCAACTTTTGCCTGCTCAAGTTTTGCATAATCTTTGATATCTCCGGATACCGCCAAAAAGCCGATGGTTGCGCCTTTTTTAATTTTTTCAGGTAAGATTGTCGTCATATTTTATTTTTCCGATGTTTTCTCGTATAATTATATTACAGGACTTGATTCGGAGCAAAATTTTGACACAAAGATACTTACCTTTATACAGAAAATACAGACCCCAAACTTTCAAGGATTTAATTGGTCAGGAAAATATTGTTAAAGCACTGTCTAATGCTATTAACCTTAATAAAATATCTCACGCATACCTCTTGTGCGGTCCAAGAGGTACAGGAAAGACTACTACAGCAAGAATTATTGCAAAATCTCTGAATTGCGCCAAAGGTCCAACCCTGGAACCCTGCGGAGAATGCCCGAGCTGTAAAGATATTACAAATTCAACCCCCATAGATGTTATTGAAATCGATGCTGCGTCTAACAGAAAAGTTGAAGATGCAAGAAATATTCTTGAAAAAATCCAGTTTGTACCGGTAAACGGACGTTTTAAAATATACATAATTGACGAAGTCCATATGCTCACAACAGAGGCTTTTAACACCCTGTTAAAAACTCTGGAAGAGCCGCCCGAAAACGTCATCTTTATCCTTGCAACAACAGAACCTCATAAAGTTTTGGATACAATTATTTCAAGATGCCAGAGGTTTGATTTTAGACGCATTACTACGGAAGATATCGTAGCTAGACTTCAATACATATGCGAACAGGAAAACATAAGCATAACTCAAGATGCACTTTATACCATAGCAAGAAGCTCTGCCGGCGGGATGAGAGATTCTCTTGCACTTTTAGACCAGATAAGTGTGCTTGATGCTGACAAAGAGATATCTTCTGATGATGTAAATGAAATGCTCGGCAGGCTGTCTTTTGAAACACTCTTTGATTTGAGCAATTCTATTCTCGAATCACAAACACAAAATGCAATAGAGCTGCTTGATAAAGTTTATAACAAAGGTAATGAGCCGTTTCAGATTATTACTAATTTAATACAATTTTTTAGAAATATGCTGGTTGTAAAAAATTGTACAGACAGAAAAATTGCAGCAGAGCTTACCCAGCTAAGCGAAGCCCACATACTCAAATTGAGAGAGCAATCCGAAAACATTGAACCCGAGCAAATGCTTTATACAATAGAACGATTGTCCTATTATTCAAAAGAAATAAAAGAAACAACAAACAGATATCTCTGGCTCGAGCTTTGTATTATAGAGCTTTCATCTAACGTAAAATATTCTTCTTATGCACAACTGCTCGAAAGAATAGAGCGTCTGGAGGCAAATGTTGTGTCAGGAGAAATAAAACCGTCTTCTGTTGTACAGGCACCTCCTGTCTTTAAGCCTGCAGCTGCGCCTGTTCAAGCTCCTCAGTCAACGCAGCCACCAATGCCTGCAGCACAACAGCATGTTGAACAGGAAGCTTTAAAACCCAGGGAAACAGAAGCCCCTAAACCTGTTGTATCAGAGCCAAAGCCTGAGCCTGTTGCAGCAGAGGTACAAGCACCTAAAGAAACAGCTGCAAGCTCAAACAATGCTGCTTCGGCAGATATAGCAACAGCATGGCAGGGTATTTTACAAAACATTGAGAGTATTCCTTCAAGAATGTTTTTCTACAATCTTTCACGTCCTGTAGAATTGAGCAAAGACGGTGTTACAATTGCGTTTTTAAAAGAAATATTCGTTAAGCAAGCACAGGATGTTTCCAAAAATGCACCATTAAAAAAAGCTGCTATGAGCTATTTTAATGTTGATGACATAAATATCCACATAAAACTTGCAGATGCATCCGATCCGGAACCACAAAATATCAAACCGACTCTTGAAAAATTAGAAAAAAAACAGGTTCCCGCTGCACCGAAAGTAAATGAAACAGAAGAAGAGGCAGAAAATGCAATGCTGCTAAAAGAAACTCTCTCGCCTCCAGCAGCAAAAGGTTCAGCTTATTCGACAATGACACATAACGAAAATACAAACTCTAATGATGAAATAGCGGAAAATCTGTCTGACCAATCAAAAATGGTTATGGAGCTTTTTAACGGAAAGTATATCGAATAAAAAAAAGACCTCTTTAAAAAAGAGGTCTTTTTTTGAAGTTTAATTCTTATGCTTCATATTTTTTAAACAGAATTGAAGCATTGTGGCCGCCAAAGCCAAATGAGTTTGTTAAGGCATATTTGATTTCAGCCTTTTGCGGTTTGTGCGGAACATAATTCAAATCAGCAACAGCTTCATCTTGATTATCAAGATTGATAGTAGGAGGAACAATGCCGTTGTTAATAGCTTCGATACAAACTATAGACTCAGCAGCACCTGTTGCACCAAGCATGTGGCCATGCATAGATTTTGTAGAGCTTACTTTTAAATCAGGATTTGTAGAAAGATCACCAAACACTCTTGCAATAGCTTGAGATTCGGCAATATCACCAAGACCTGTACTTGTTCCGTGAGCGTTTACATAATTAACATCTTTAGGCTCAATACCTGCATCTTTAACAGCAAGTTTCATTGCCATTGCAGCACCGGCACCGTCAGAAGCAGGAGCAACAATATCATAAGCATCAGCTGTTTGACCATAGCCAACAACTTCTGCATAAATTTTAGCGCCGCGTTTTTTAGCGTGTTCCAATTCTTCAAGAATTAACACTGCAGCACCTTCTGACATAATAAATCCATCACGGTCTTTGTCATAAGGTCTTGAAGCTTTTTGCGGTTCGTCATTGTGTTTTGACAATGTTCTTGCGCTGGTGAACGCACCTATACCGAGTTTTGTAATAACAGCTTCAGCACCGCCTGCAACAATAACATCAGCATCATCCCATTGGATAGAGCGGAAAGCATCACCCACAGAATGAGCAGAAGTTGCACATGCTGTAACGACTGCCTTGTTTACGCCTTTTGCACCGTGTTTGATAGATATTCTGCCTGCACCCATGTCTGAAATAATCATAGGAACAGTGAATGGTGAGCATTTTGTCGGGCCTTTTGCCGTAATAATATCATGTTGTTTTTCGAATGTATCAAAACCGCCTGCTGCAGAACCTACAATAACACCGTATCTGTAGGGATCAACATTTTCGCCTGCGACGATCCCTGAATCAGCAATAGCCTCATCAGCAGCAACCATAGCAAACTGATTATATCTGTCCATTCTTCTTGCATCTTTAGGGTCAAGATATTCTTCAGGTTTAAAATCTTTTACTTCACCTGCAATATGCACTGTGTGACCTTCAAGCGAAATATGTTCAATAGTAGAAATTCCGCTTTTTCCTTCCAAAAGACTGTTCCAAAATTTTTCGACTCCAACGCCAAACGGAGAAACAATCCCTAAACCTGTAACAACTACTCTTCTTTTGCTCATTGTTTTGTAAACCTTTTTCTTAAACTCGAACGGGATAATATAAAAATCCCCTTTAATAGTTTTTAATAGTTGCGGGGAGTATTATTCATGCTCCCCGCAATTAAAAATTTTATAGCCTTAAACTATGAATGAGATTCAATATAGTTTACTGCATCTTGAACTGTAGCGATTTTTTCAGCTTCTTCATCAGGAATTTCGCAACCGAATTCTTCTTCAAAAGCCATAACCAATTCAACTGTATCCAAAGAATCAGCGCCCAAATCAGCTGTGAAGCTTGCTTCAGGAGTAACTAAATTTTCGTCTACGCTTAATTGATCAACTACAACTTTTTTTACTCTCTCAAGAACTGTACTCATGTTTTTTCATCCTCATTTTGATTAACTACGTATTTTCATTACTATTATACTATTTCAATATAAATATGCAATTTTGTAAAGCGTTAGTATCGAGTTTTAAAGATTATTTACAAATAATTTAGAACATATTTTGCCCTAAAAAATTAAACAAAAGGCTTTCCATTTATAAAGAAAGCCTTTTGTTTAAAATAATTTGTATGATCCTAATTATATCATCAAACCGCCTGCAACTTCGATAGCCTGACCTGTAACATAGTCTGTATCAAGAGCCAAGAATTTAACAACTTTAGCAATATCTTCAGGTGTACCAAGTCTTTTCATAGGAATAGCTTTTAAGTATTCATCGAGGTTAGCCAATTCTGCTGTCATTGCTGTTTGAATAAATCCGGGACATACTGCATTTACTCTGATATTTCTTGAGCCTAATTCTTTAGCTAACGTTTGAGTTAAACCGATAAGACCAGCTTTTGATGCTGAATAATTAGCTTGACCGGCATTACCGTGGCGGCCTACAATACTTGACATGTTGATAATAGAACCCTGACGAGCTTTCATCATGTACTTAACAACAGCATGAGTTACACAATAAGCACTTGTTAAGTTGATTTTAATAACTCTTTCCCATTGTTCCATATCCATTCTTATAAACAAGCCGTCTTTTGTGATACCTGCATTGTTCAAAAGAATGTCAATTTTACCATGTTCAGATATCATTTTATCAACTGCAGCCTGAACTTGTTCGTCATTTGAAACATCAAATTGATAGAAATATGCATTAACGCCCAAATTTTTGATTTCATCGATAGCCGGTTGAGCTTTTTCTGCATCACAAATATCATTAATAATGATGTCGCATCCTGCTTTTGCAAGCTCTAATGCGCAAGCCAAACCTATACCCCTTGAGCCACCCGTAATTAATGCAACTTTTTTTTCTGACATAATTTTCTCCTTAATGTTAATTCTTATCGTTCTTATCGTTTAATTTGAGTTTTGTTATTTTTTTAAAGCTTCAACTGCCGCTTTTAATGATTCTTCGTCAAAAACATTCAGCACATTGATTGCAGGATTTGTCTTTTTTACAAGACCGGCAAGAACTTTGCCGGGGCCGATTTCTACAATTGTATCAACACCATCTGCAGCCATTTTTTCTACAGTTTGTGTCCACATTACAGAAGAATAAATCTGAGCTGTCATTTTAGCCTTGAATCTTATTGCCGCTGTTGTGGGCTCTGCATCAACATTTGTAAAAACAGGAATCTGTGCATCTTTAATATCACAGTCATCTAATATTTCAGAGAACTTAACACTTGCTTCTTCCATAAGCATTGAATGAAAACCGCCTGAAACAGGAAGAGGAATAACTCTTTTTGCTCCGGCTTCTTTTAATGCATCATTGGCTTTTGCCACAGCATCAGCCTCACCTGTAATAACGATTTGTGCCGGAGAGTTGTAATTTGCTACAGACACCATACCATCAATTTTTTCAATAGTATCAAGGATAGCTTCCTTTGACATGCCGATTACAGCAGTCATTGCACCTTTTGTAGATTCTGCAGCAGCATTCATTTCTTTAGCACGTTTGTCAATGAGTTTCATTGCTGTTGAAAAATCTAAAACACCTGCTGCATAATATGCACCGTATTCTCCCAACGAGTGACCTGCTACATAATCAGGTTTTACATCTGTTTTTTCTTTCAAAGCTTCCAATGCCGCAATTGATGTCACAAGAATAGCCGGCTGAGTATTGATTGTTTGTTTCAAATCTTCTTCAGGACCTTCAAAACACATTTTGGAAATACTTCTGCCCAAAACTTCATCAGCCTTGTCAAAAATTTCTTTTGCCACAACAGAAGCTTCGTATAATGATTTACCCATTCCAACAGATTGTGAGCCCTGTCCGGGAAATACAAACGCAACTTTACCCATATTATTTCTCCTTAATATCTATGCAATACCTTCACGTAATCTTACAATAACCGTGCCCCAAGTAAGTCCTGCACCAAAACCGCTCAAGATAGCTTTACAAGGAAGCTTGATTTTACCTTCTTCAATGCCTTCTGCCATTGCAAGAGGAATAGAAGCAGCTGATGTATTGCCATATTTTTGAAGGTTAACAATAATTTTTTCATCACCGTAGTTTAATCTTGAAGCCATTGCCTCAATAATTCTGTAGTTTGCCTGATGAGGTATTAAATAGTCAACATCATCAGGAGTAAGACCGGCTTTTTCAAGACAATTACTTATAGATTCAGGCATTGTTGTAACAACAAATTTGTATACCTCTCTGCCGTTCATCACAATTTTTTGTTTCTTTTGCTCACAGGGTTCCACAAGCGGGCAATTTTCGCCATTCATTGGCATTTTTATGAAATCGCCGTCTTTACCGTTTGAGTGCATATCCATTGCAATAATGTCATCAACACCGTCTACAGATTCTTTTAGAACAAATGCACCGGCGCCATCGCCAAATAACACACAGCTTGTTCTGTCATACCAATCTATAAATTTTGAGTTTGCATCTGTTGCAACCAAAAGAATATTTTTATAAATACCTGAAGAGATAAACGCTTTTGCAATATTCATTGCATAAATCATTCCTGTACAAGCAGCAGTGATATCAAAAGCAGCTGCTTTGTCAGCACCTATTGCAGCTTGTATTTCACAAGCAGTAGAAGGATAAGGATGAGCAGGAACAGATGCTGCTGCAATAATCATATCAACATCTTTTGCATCCATTTTTGCCTTTTCCAAAGCATTTTTTGCAGCTTTAATACCGAGAGTAACAGCGTTTTCTTCACCTGAAACAACTCGTCTTTCTTTTATACCTGTTCTTGTTGTAATCCATTCATCACTGGTATCAACGAGTTTTGTTAAATCATCGTTTGTTATTACCGTATCAGGTACACCGTATCCCACGCCTGCAATCATAACAGGAATTAAATTTAATGACATAGATTCTATCCTTCGTAAAATTCTGATATTTTCTTATTAACATCTGATTCAACAGCTTCTTTTGCCACTCTGACAGCATTTTTTATTGCATAAGCCATGCTTCTGCCGTGAGAGATAACAGTGATGCCTTTAACACCCAAAAGTAAAGCACCGCCGAATTCTTCATAGTTAATTCTTTTAAAAATTCTTTTCATTGCTGATTTTGCAAGTAAACCAATAATCATAGAAATAGGGTCTCTTTTAAACTCTTGCATTATCATCTTGAACAGCATTGAAGAAGCACCCTCAATACTCTTTAACGCAACGTTACCGACAAACCCGTCGCAAACAACAACGTCGCAATCACCGAGAAAAATTTCTTTACCTTCAACGTTGCCAACAAAATTTAAACCGTCTTTATTTTCTTCCAGCAGCTTGTATGCAGCCTGAGCAAGCTCATTGCCTTTGCCAGCCTCTTCTCCGATATTCAAAACACCAATTCTGGGATTTTCCATACCGAGTACATTTTTTGAAAAAGCAGAGCCCATAATAGCAAACTGATAAAGCATCTCTGCAGTACAATTGCTGTTTGCACCTGCATCAATTAAAACAACAGGTGTCTTCATTGTAGGCAAAGTTGTAGCAATAGCCGGTCTTTCTATACCCGGTAATCTGCCGAGGCCAAATAAGCTTGAGGCCATAGCTGCGCCTGTAGAACCGGCGGCAACAACAGCCTGTGAGCTGCCAGTAGCAACCGCTTTAACTGCAAGAACAATAGAAGAATCTTTTTTCTTTCTTATTGCCTGGCCGGGGGCTTCGCCCATTTCTATAACTTCGGAAGCAGGAGTAATCTTGATATCAAGTTTATCAACATCAACTCTGATTCTTCCCTTGGGAGAATTGATATTACTAGTCCTGATACCGTCACGTTTGACTTCATCAATGACCTTTTTAATTTCGTCTTCTTTTCCGACAAGCTCAATTGCGACGTTATATTCATCAGCAGCCCACAAAGCACCTTTTACAATCTCGTGAGGAGCATGGTCGCCGCCCATTGCATCAATAGCTATCCTTGTCATACTAAAACTCTTCTCCCTTATAAACTTTAAATCCAAACACGGGGTTAATTTATTTTATGCGCCGATTTAAGAGTAACCGGCGCATTATAAATTCTTATTCTTCAGAAGATTTTTCTTCAGCTTCTTGAGCAGGAGCTTCTGCTTCAACTTCAGCTTTAACTTCTTCAGTTGTTTCTTCAACTTTTACTTCTTCAACAACTGCTTCTTCTTTTTTAGCTTTTTTTGCAGGAGCTTTTTTAGCCTTAGGAGCTTTTTTTGCTTCTTCTTTAACTTCTTCAACAAAGCCTTCTGCTTTTCTTGAAACTACTTTACCTTTATATTGACCGCAAGCTGTACAAACAGTGTGAGTCAAAACTAATTCGCCGCAATTAGGGCAAGTTGTAGTTTCGGGAACTGTTGCTTTCCAGTTTGATCTTCTGTGTCCTTGTGCTGATGCACCTGTTCTTTTCTTTGGTACTGCCATTGTTATTTTCCTTCTTCTAGTTTATTAATCTTTAAATTTTTAAAAACTTCCAAACGAGGATCTGAAATTTCTTTTTTCATATATTTTTCCATTTCAGCATCTCCATTACAATTTATATCACAAACACACGGATTTGGAATGTTTAATGTTACAGATTGATAAATTAAATCATCAATATCAACTTCGTCAGTCCCTGTTAACTCTGTGACAAAATCGCCGTCTTTCAGCTCAAGCTCTTGCCCGGAATGCGCGTCTTCATTAGCTATAAGATGCCCGAGCAAATAAGTTTCGTCCACATCAACTTTCATTTTTTTTACAAAATCTTTTAAACATCTGTCGCAAACCAGCTTAACATTTGCAACAATTGTTCCTTGCACATTTATATATTTTCCATATGCTTTTAAAACCAGCTCGGCAACAACAGAACCTTCGGTTGAAAGGTCTTTTACGGTGTTGTCAAAACGAATTTTAAGTGACTGGTCTTTAGCGTTTTTTATATCATCTATAGAAATCTTCATGGTTTTTTTATTGTATTTTAGACAAAATGCATTGTCAAAAATTTTTTGAAAAAAAAGCCCCCTGAAAATCAGGAGGCTATTTATAAATCAGAAAAATTATTCTTTGCCAACTTTCCAATTCAGACCGCCGGAGAATCCAATACCGGTTCTGCCGCCGTTTCTAATTGTAAATTGCAGATAGCCGGAGAAAGTGTCTTTGAATTTTTTCATTACACCAAGGCCATATTCAAAATAGCAGTGACGCATTCTTACGTATCCTAAATCGATATTTCCGGCTTTACCATCAACACCGCCCATTACATTGTAAACAAGCTGGGTTGTTGCATAAATGCTGAAAGTCTTTTTCTGCCATATGAAGTTCAAACCGGGAGCAACGTTCAATCCGTTGAGCATACCTGAGCTCATACTCATAGTACCGAAGTTTGAACCCCAGTTCTGCTGGCCAAAAGCATTGTATGCAGCCATAAATGCCGGCTGGATAATGAAGTCATGCGGTAATCTGATGTTATAAGCAGTTTTAGAAGCAACACCTGCAAACCAGTTTCCTGTGTTGTCATTGCCACTGCCATACTGTCCTCTGATGGACATATCATTAGCATAACCACCACCGTATGCCAACAATGATGTCATAAAGTCACCTTTGTAAGCAGTACCCATCAAACCGAGCTGAGCACCGTTTTGATACATACTTACACCGTTAAAGTGCTGGTGGCCGCCATTGTAAGCGATATAAGCTGTAGGTACTAATTTCCATCCTTTTTTAAGGTTTATAAGCGGGAAGTCAGCACCGATTAAAGAACCGTATGCGTTATTTCCAACATTCAAACCTTTTGTCATAGACAGAGTTTCAAATGCACCGTAAGCTTTATACCAGAGCGTACCGTCTTTTATACTGTACTGATAGTTATCAATAAAGGGTATTGCCGCTGCATATTTGTTAGCAGTTCTTTCTTCATCCATAAGTTGTCTTGTTACAAGATTCATATGGTCAAATAACAGATTGTTAACTATCAATTGGTTTTGCCAAGAAGCAATTGTAGCAACCTGACCTCTGTATTGTTGAGGGTTTAAGTTGAGTAAAGCAGCATTAAGAATAGGAGAGCCAGCTGAAGAAGCTGTAATATGGTATTGACCCATTGCGCTGTTAGCGATTACGCCTCCGTCAGGCAAAGTAATCCAATTTCCGTGACCGCCTTGTGAATCAGTTAAAACATTTGAAATATCAAACTGCACATTTCTGTCAATAGGAGATGTAGTAAAGTTGATGCCGCCTATTAACATTTGATAAGGATCAGGGCTGCCGTTATTTGTAATTATGTTATTTGCAATAATCTTATCAGTTTCTTTTGATCTGGGATCAACATCAAACAGAATATTTGATGCGCTGTTGATAATTACATCATTTGCTGTGATTGTGTTAATAGCACCTGACTGCATATTTATTGTCGGGTTGTTTGTTGCACTGCCTTGAGTACCTATTGTTAAGGTATTACCAACCTCAACATTGCCGAGAGTATTTATTGTAGATTTATCGGCAACTGTCAGGTTTGCAAAGTAGGAATCTTTTCCAAATGTAGCAACCGAGTTGTCACCTTTGATTGTAGTATCTTCAAGGTCAGCTTCACCGCCCACAGTTAATATCGTATTGTCTATTGTTACACTGCCCAAAGACTCATATTCGTTAGTAATTGTTACGACAGAATCTTTTAATACAGAATCTCCGCCTACCGCAAGATAATCACCAACTGTCATGTTAGAGTCTGTAACAGTAAGGTTATCATTGGTTTCTACAAATTTTTCAACAGCCAAAGCTCCGTTTGTTACAGATAGTTTGCCGTCAGAACCGACCTCATTTTCTACACCAAGTCCGCCGGTAACATTCATCACACCGCCGTTGATTGTTATATCGTTTAAAAGTTTATCTTCTGCTGAAGCTAAGTTTAAAACACCGCCTGTAACATTTACTTTGCCGTGATAGTTTTCCATTGTGGAGGCAATTGTTGTAGAGCCGGCACCTGATTTGTTTATGGAAGCTGTATCAGCTGTTGAAGAGATTACAGGATTGTATGTAATATCTGTTGTTTGATTTTCAAAGTTTAAGGATGCGTTAGCGCCTACTGAAACTGTAGAATTATCTTTTATATAAGCATTGTCTGCATAAGTAAGCTTTGTTGCTTCGTTAAGTATAATACTGTCAGCTTCAGAACCTGAACCGTTTCCAAAAGTCAAATCTCTAACACCAGAGTCTTTATTTAAAGTCAAGTCGCCTTCAACTCTGGTACCATTAAACAACCCGAGGCCGCCTGCTGTTATATTGACTTTGTTTGTTGAATCATCAGAGTTAATATAATCTATTACCGCGTTGTTGCCGTTGGCAATAGAATCAGCAGTGATTCTGTTAATACCGTCTTCGCCAACAGTACCGTTTATGGCGTTATAGATATCAACTGTACCGTATTCAGGATAAATATTTGCATCTGCCTGAGGGTCTCTTGCAGTTACATTAATATCAGAGCTAAGGTCAGCACCGTTTTGTAAAACGAGCGTTCCGCCTTGTACTGTATTAGTTCCGCCAAAGAATTTTGAGCCGGCCTGTGCAATCACTGTACCTAATTTTTGGAGATAATTGCCACTGAAACCGCTGTTGTCAGAAGCAACATTTACAGTTCCAACACCCCAGTGTTTGTCTATTTTAGCAGGAACATCATAATTAGGATTGTTAGCCGCTTCATCCGCATCATATTCAGGGTTATCTACTTGTGTAACTTTTTCATCAACAAGTACATTACCTGTACCTGTTACATTGTTATTTAATGTCATAGATTTTCCTGAATCCGGTGACAACTTCAAAGTTGCAGGATTTGTTACCTCGAAGTTTTTATCTGCAGCAGCGTTATTACTGCCGTTTGACAGGGTTAAAGTATTGGAAGATGTTCCATTACCTATTTTTACTGCATCAGGATCAGCTGTCAAAATTTGAGAGTTACCAGATATCGTCAAATCATCAGTAAGAACATCTTTTAAGGTAATTTCTGTATCTTTTAAGTTAAACGACCCTGTAATATAGCCATTAGAGCTATCGCCGCCAACTAAAAGTCCGTTTTGGTCAAACGTAGCAGAGCCAACATTGACTTCAACAGCCTCTGTTACCTCAACAGAACCATTAATTTTGCCACCATCGTTAACAGTTAAGGATCCGCCTTGCAAAGTAGAGCTTGTTCCAAATATACCACCGTCGTTGACAGTGATTGAAGAATCATTGTTATCCTGGATTACATTAGCTATATAAGAACCGCCATTTGCAATTGTTAGGCTTCCGTTATTGGTAATAGATGCAGTTGATGTCCCAGATACTGTAACATCACCGTTATTGACAACTTGCCCTGCTCCGGTAGAAGTCAAAGAACCGGAAATATCTGCAACCGCACCTTCTTCTATTGTAAGGTTAGAAGAACCGGAAATATCTAATGCAGATCCTGTTTCTGAAACCAAACCTCCGCCAATAGAAACATTATGGGAATCGCCTGTAATCGTAGTTTCTGATCCATTAGCCAAATAAAGGTCATTTTTGATACCATTTGCTTCATTATCTTTAAAAGTAATATCACCTGCTGCAGTATCTAAATTAATATTGCCGGCATTATAAATAGCACCGCCGTCACCTTTTGAAATATTTTGGCTAAATATTGTGTTACCGCTTATATTAACTTCGGAATCTTTTCCGCCATAGTTTGCATTGTATATAGCACCACCGTTGCCTTCAGAAGTATTTGCAGTAAATTCTGCATTTTCCCCAACAGTAGTTTCTGCACCCCAGTTAGAAATAGCACCGCCTGTTTTACCTGCAGAGTTATTTACAAATTTTGCACCTTCTTCAATAATTAAAGAGGCGTTATCTCCTGCATTAAAGTTCATCACAGCACCACCATGAGAAGATGTTGTGCTGTTGTTATAGAATTCTGCATTGGCTCCGATAGTTAAAGATGCAGCTGCACCATCAGTATCCTGATAAATAGCACCACCGCCATAGCCTATAGCAGTATTATTATAAAACTTCGCGTTATCACCTATTTCTGTATTTGCACGCTGATTGTGAACAGCACCACCCTGTCCGGCAACGGCTTTATTTCCTATAAAAATTGCATCATCACCTATAACAGTTTTGCCTGTTGAACCGGTATCAACTGTAGAAATAGCCCCCCCCACAGAATTTGCTGTGTTATATGCAAAAATTGCATTATCACCCAAATTTACTGTAGAGCCGTCTCCAAAATTGCTTATAGCCCCACCTTGATTTGCTGTATTGCCAGCAAAAATATTATTTTCTCCGTTAAAAGTAACGGAACCGCCATCTTGGTTATGTATGGCACCGCCGTTTTGACCCGCAATATTACCAGATTGAGCACCTATAATATTTTTTTGATCATCCAATACCAGCTGACCAAAAGAAGCATTTTCTATTGTCATAGAGCCGGGATTAAAAATAGCACCGCCTGAGCCTGTTGTTGCTTGATTGTTTGTAAAAATTGAATTTTTTATAGTTGAATTTGCACTATAACTAGGGTCGGAATCTGTACTTATATGTATTGCACCGCCGTCGATACCCGCTTTATTGTTATCAAAAGTAACAAGGTTGGTTCCATCTCCAACATTTAAATTTGTATATTGGCTAACAATGGCTCCGCCATAGCTGCCTGCTTCATTGTTTAAAAATTTAGTAACACCGTCAATATTGATTTTATTTCCGGAAATTCCAAAATATTGCCCTGCAAAAATAGCACCGCCCCATGTTCCTGCTTTATTTCCGTTAAAGGTTGCAGAAGTTATATTTGTATTGGAATCACCAACATAAATAGCACCGCCTAATGACCCTGCCTGGTTTCCGGTAAAAGAAGCGCCTTCGCCTATAGTCAGCTGAGAAAGATTGACTTGATCAGTGTCAACATAAATTGCACCGCCTGATGCCCAGGCAGCCTGACCATTGGAGTTTAAGCCGTTATTTATAAAAGAAACATTATTGCCAATGTTTACAGAACCGCCATTCCAAGAAGCAATAGCACCTCCGGCAGAACGATAATCTTTATCAGTTGTATCTATTACCGGTTGGTTTAAATAATTTTCTACAAAAGAAGTACCGTTTCCAATATTCACAGTACCGCCATCATTATATATAGCTCCACCGCCATAGTTTTGAGCAGTTGATTGGTTATGTGTAAAAGAAGAATTTTCCTCAACATCAAAGATTTCACCTTTGTTTACATATTTAGCGCCACCATTGGCGTTTGTTCCGCCTTCATAATCTTGCGCCAACGCAGTATAAGGACATGCCATCCATGTGGTCAACAAAGCGGCAATAACCATGCGTTTTGCTAAATTCTTCTTCATTATTTTCTCCTAATTCTAGATAATACTTGATAATTCCACACAAAATTTGCCAGACACAAATTTTTTATTATCCATAATATCATCTAAAAAAAAATAATGGAATAGTTTAGAAAGTGTAACTATTTTCGGCGTTACATTTATTCATCACAATTTTGTAATACTTTTAGATACTGGCTCCGCCGTCGTTTTTCATTTTATCAAGGGCTTTTTTCGCGCCGGTGCTTTCTTTCGCGAGCTGTATAACAAATTCTGCAGCTTGAGCATCTCTTGCTATCGCTTCTTTTAGTGCAAGTATTTCTTCTATGCTCATTTCTTTCACGTCAGAATCAGACATATTATCAAGATTATCTTTAAACAAATCCTGGGCCATCTCATCATAACCGGGTAAATTTTTCTTAAAACCGTACCACTTATGAAACTGGTGAAGCATATAATAAATATTTATTTCACCGTCTCTCATGACAAACATTTCATTCGATTTAAAAGACAGGTGCAGTTTTTTTTGTGCAAAAAATCCTGTAACAAAATTCAAATAAAACGCTTTGAAACCTTTTAACGGAGTAATAAACCCTTCTTCTTCATTAATTTTAGCCAGCAGTTTGTCTGCATGTGCTATTTTGTAAACAGGTGTACCGTGTTCTTCAACAAAAGTAAGAAGTTTAGCAGGGTCTGTAAGACAACCTTTAACAATATTTTTAACTTCTGCATCCATTGATTCAAGAATCTTTTCTGTCTGCGAAGAAAGCGTCATTGTCTCTGATGCATTAATGTGCGTTTTTGTTGTTGTATTTGTATAGGTGCGGGGTTTAAGCTTTTCCATTGTTTGTTCAAGCTTCTTTTTCCGACGTTCTAGTATGTAATTAATGATTCTTTGAATAAATTTGTTGCTCATAATAAAAACATTAAAGCATTTTTAAAGCTTTATAACAAGTCCGAGCACAATAGCTGCCACAATCAAAATCATGGGGTTCTTTTTGAGTTTTAATCCCATTGCACAAAAAGCCATTAGCAAAATAAAAGCTTTGAGAGATATAAAATCAGACAAATTATGAGTTTTTAAAAATTTTGTAAGATTGAACACGGTTGTGTTCATTATTTTTAACCCTGCAACAGATATCAAAGCCACAGCAGCCGGCCTGAGTCCGTACATAATATTATTAATCAGTTTGTTTTCTTTATTTTTCTTCAAAAATTTTGACAAAGAACACACAATAATAAAAGACGGAACCATAAAAGCAAAAGTTACAAAAGCCGCACCTAAGATACCGCCGACTTTTACACCGACAAATGTTGCCATATTAATTCCGATAGGGCCCGGAGTAAGATTGGAAACAGCAATCATCTGGGTTATTTGCGCAACCTCAAACCATTTATATTTATCAACAAGATAATACAAAAACGGAATAACCGTGTACCCGCCGCCTATTGCAACTGCACCGATTTTCATGTATTCAAAAGCAAGAATCAGAATATCATTCATTTTCTTCCTCCTGCACAGGTGTTGAGCTGCAGCAAGCACACGGTGCCTTATCTTTAGGGAATGCAAAATGTCTGAACACACCAAGCATGCCTGCACCAATTACAATAAGAAACGGCGAAACATTAAATACTGAACAAATCAAAGCCGCAAGAAAAATAAATGTTGTAAATTTATCAAATACAGAAAACTCCCACAACTCAAGTACGGTTAACAAAATCAGAACACATACGGCAACATCGAGCACTTCAAAAATATTTTGAATAACAGGATACCCTGTTATGGCTGACAAAAAAGAAAACACAATAACTATAGCAAGATAAGCCGGAAGGCAAACCCCGAATACTGCGGCAAATGCACCCATAACCCCGCGTGCTTTATAACCTGTGAACATTGAAACATTCCCTGCAACAAGACCCGGAAAACACTGGCTCAATGCATAATAATTTGTGATTTCTTCCATTGTACAGATTTTTTCCTTATCCACCATTTCCGCACGTAAAAACGGCAATATAGCGTATCCACCGCCGAATAAAACAAGGCCTATTTTAAAGAATATCCAAAATAATTTAATCAGACTTATTTTTTTCATAATCACAATGCGCTGCTTATTACCTGTGCAACTTCTTTTGCGGATTCATGCCGGGATAAAATCGCCTTTACTTTGGACAGGTCATCTTTCATTAATTGTCTGTATTCATCATCTTCTAAGATTTTTAGCAAAGCTTTTGATATAACCTGCGCGTTAGAATCCTTTTGCAAAAGCTCGGGTACAATATCTTTGTCCATAATAATATTAGGCAGACAAACTCTGTTTATACACCTTACCAGTCTGTATACAAAATATGCTATCCATGGCCCTTTGTAGCTGATTATCATAGGAGTTGTGTACAATGCAGCCTCAAGCGCGACTGTACCGGAAGCAAGCATCAAAGCGTCAGACACACTCAATAGTGAATAGTTATCACTTTTTATAACTTTTATGTCTGTTTTTCCGAGATATTTTTTGAAAACATCGTCTTTTAAGCTGTCAGCCTGCGCAATTACAAACTGAACATCATCGCGTTTTTGAGCAATAAGTGCAGCGGACTTAAGAAAAGTTTTCATAAGATTGTGCAGCTCAAATGTACGGCTCCCCGGGAAAATAGAGATAAGTTTCTTATTTTTATCAAGTCCGTACTTTTCAAACACCTCATCACGGTTTGCACAAGGCGGCATTTGCGTAATGAGAGGATGTCCAACAAACTGTGCATCTATGCCTTCTTTTTCATACATTTCTTTTTCAAACGGAAAAATAGTCATAACCTTTGAGATATTTTTCTTTACTGTTTTAATTCGCCATTTACGTGATGCCCAGATTTGAGGCGGAATATAATAAAAAACTTTTATGCCGGCTTTTTTAAGAAAATTTGAAATATTAAGATTGAACCCGCCATAATCAATAAGCAGAACAAGATCCGGTTTATATTCATTTTTTAAATAGTCAACAACTCTTTTGCCGAGTGTTATGTGGTCAAAAAGAATTTTAGGCGTAAGCCCCATTGCAGACATGTGAGCCTTTGAATGGTCGACAAAAAGCTTGACTCCGAGTTTTTTAAGATTTTCTCCGCCAATTGCTTCTATTTCAATATCGTTTCTGTTTTCAAGCAAATTTTTCACAACAAGAGAGGCATGTTTATCGCCCGATAATTCGCCTGTGATAATAAATAATTTTTTTGTCATAAGCCAATCGCCTATATTGCCATTACAATAATGCCTTTTTTATTGGCAAAATCAATAACCTTTTTCTGGTCCACAATAATTGTTTCATTAGCTTCGATAGCCAGAATTTTTGCGCCGTATCTATCCATTGTTTTTAAAGTATTAAGACCTATTGCAGGAATATCAAAACGTTTGTCCTGTGTAGGTTTGCTTACTTTAACAACGGTAATGCCTTTACCGCCAAGCTTGCAACCGCGTTCAATACATTTATCTGTGCCTTCAATAGCTTCTACAGCCATAATCATTTTATTTTTAATTACAACAGACTGGCCAACATCAAGCTTGCCCATTTCTTTTGCAAGCCAATAGCCGTATTCAACATCCAGAGCCTGGTCTTCATCAGGTTCATGCACACCGAGCACCCCAGGGGGAGCCATCAAATTTTTGATGAAAATTGTCTGGTCAAGAACACATATGCCCATTTGTTCTAGCTGGTCTACAATAATGAGCATAACTGCATCATCATTAAGTCTTTGTGCTTCTTTCATAAGACGGATAGCTTCCATATCAAGCTTTGGTCGTCTCAAAAGCAGCCCCTTGTGGACTTTGCCTATAAATGTTACCTGTGTAATTTTTTCGTCGATTAAAGTTTGTTTTATTTTTAAAACTTCGCCCGGGCCAAAGTTATAAACTTTTGAACAGTATTTTTTTAATCTGTTTCTGTTATCAGAAGATAAGGAAATAGCTACAACATCAAAACCGTTTTTCTGTGCAGATTCTGCCATTGCAACGGGAAGCTCTCCGTCGCCTGCAATCAAACACTGTTTTTTATCCAATACTATAGACAATTTCCTCTCCTTTTTATTGCCTTAAAATCCTTGTTGTAAGTTTATAATACAATAACAAGTTTTTTTTTCAAACTGTTAATAAAATTTGAAATATTATATAATAATTAATATGGGATTGAGTGAAACAACAAAAACTTATTTGAAGCATTTTTTGATTTATCTTGAGGTGGAAAAAAACTTTTCTAAACACACCATACGTGCATACAACTCGGATATTTTGAGCTTTCTTCTGTGGCTGGACAACACGCTGATTGAACAAACAAACCACACAAAACTAAAAGACTATCTTGTTTTTATTCAAAGATTCAATTATTCCAAAACCACATTGTCACGTAAAATAGCTTCAATTCGTACTTTTTACAGATTTTTGTACAGAGAACGAATTATTGAAACAAATCCTGCAAACAGTGTCCATGCGCCAAAGAGAAACAAAAGCCTGCCAAAATTTTTGACAACAAAAGAAATAGAACAAATTTTAAATAACATAAAAATTGATACCCCTGCCGGTTATAGAAACCGTGTAATACTTGAGCTTTTATATGCAACGGGTATGCGTATTTCAGAGCTTAGTAACCTGAACTTTAGCAACCTCAACCTTGCGGAAAATGAGATAACAGTAATGGGCAAAGGTGCGAAAGAAAGAATAGTTTTGATTTCTTCCAGAGCAAAAGATTTTTTACAAAAATATATTGATAATGTGCGTTTTATGGTTGTTGAAGGAGGAACACCTCCACAGCAAAATGAGGACAGCCCGGTCTTTATTAACAAAACAGGCTACAGACTGCAAACACAATCTGTAAGAACAGCAATAAATGATATTGTAAAAAAAATACAGCTGCCCAAAAAAGTAACACCTCACGTTTTTCGTCACAGTTTTGCAACAAAGCTCCTTGAAAACGGAGCTGATTTAAGGGTTGTGCAAGAGCTTTTAGGTCACGCATCTATTTCTAACACACAAATTTATACCCACATCTCGACAGAACGACTCAAAGAGGTGTATGATAAAAGTCACCCGAGAGCCTGATAGAATAAGGCAAAATATTTTTAGCAGAGGAGAAAATTTAAGATGTTCGATTTTATAACCATAGGCAGTGCAACAATAGACGCTTTTGTGGAAAGTGAAGCCGCAGATATAGTTTCTGTAAGCACAAAAAAGACAAGTACAGAGTTTATGGCATTTCCATACGGAGCCAAAGTGGAAATCGACAGTTTCAGAACAGCTGTAGGAGGCGGCGGGCTAAATGCTGCAGCAAACCTTGCAAATCTCGGATTTAACACAAGTGCAATTTTTAAAATAGGAGAAGATTTTCAGGGCAAAACAATTAAGCATAAAGTAAAACTAGCCCATGTTGATACATCGAACATTATTGAGAGCAAGACTGAAACATCAGGTTTTTCCATTATCCTTTTGAGTTTTGAAGGCAACAGAACAGTGCTCGCTCACCGTGGAACAAACGGTACTATTAAAGAAAATGAAATAAATTATGAAGCAATCAAAAATTCAAAATGGCTCTATATTGCTCCGTTAAACGGTAATTCCGGTGCTGTGCTTGACAAAATAGCTCACTTTGCAGAAGAAAATAACACAAATGTGATAATAAACCCCGGTAGTTCGAGTTTAAAAAAAGGTTTAAAATATTTTGAAAAAATCCTTGCAACAGCAGAAGTTGTTGTAATGAACAAAGAGGAAGCCTCTCTTGTAACCAAAATAGATGTAAGACCTGATACAAAAACCGAATGCTACTCGGCAGAAGTTATTCACCCTGATATCAAGGCAATGCTTGATAAACTTAAATCAACTGACGCAAAAGTTGTTATTATTACTGACGGCAAAAACGGTGTTTATGCTTATGACGGTAAAAAATATTACCGCTGTCCGGAATTCCCAGCAAAAGTAGTCAGCACACTGGGCGCAGGAGATGCATTATCTTCTACATTTGCAGCTGCGCTTGAACACACAAACTGGAATATTGAAAAATCACTTATGATGGCATCTGTTAATGCAGCATCTGTTGTTTCAAATTTTGGTGCACAAGAAGGATTCTTAACCTTTGAACAAATAGAAGAACAGCTAAAACACGCGCCGACATTCAGAGTTGAGGTTGTATAATCCTTGATGTAAACATTTATTAATCATTCTTGTTTTTATAGCAAATTTTTTTAATTATGATATTTACCTCAATATCAGTCTATACAAATAAGGAAATTAACACATGACATTAAACGGTATTACTCCTTCTTTTGGGAAAACACATATCAACTCTTCAAAAATGAATGCAACCCAGAAAGAGCTTTCCGAAAACATTATTGAACAAACTAAAAATACTGACGAATTCAAAAAAGCAGATAAAAATAATGTTGATTTATACTTTCTTCCAAAAGGCAAAAAATCTGTAAACGTTGTATGCGTTGATAATGACAGCCAGCAAGTATTTAAAAAAGACAGAAATAAAAGAATAATCCATTCTTTCAGCACAGAGTCTTTTGCTCCGGAATTTAATGTCGGAATAAAAAAACTTTTAAAAACATTGAAAGACATCAACAACAGTGAAATTGACAAACCTCATATCTGGGATCACTTAATAGGCACAGCCAAAACAGATGTTGCAAAAATGAGACCCGAAATTTACAAAGGCGTAAAAGATGATGTTAAAACTTATGTTGACAAATTCGGATACGAAAAAGATGAGGCTTTAGAAACCGTTTCAACACAATTCATTGAACTTTTTGAAAAAACAAACAAAAATGATGAGTTTTAATAACTCATCATTTTTTTATTAAAAATTATTTTTCTTGTTATCTTGTACATTCCTGATAACTGTCTTCACATTACCTTCTGCAAAGAAGTTTTTAGGGTTTATGTACATTTTGATTCTATCCGCTTCAATTGAGCGCATTTGTTCAACTATTGTAGAACGTCCGATAAATACAATTTCATTAGGTTTGTTTGTAATCTTGTCCGGATATACCGTAGCTTTAGGGCCTTTGGCATCATAATCTTTGTAAGTAACATGCACCTTGCCTGATGCCTGTAATATATTGGAAGCTTTGTAATATTCCTGACGGTCAGACCACACGTTTATGCGTGTTCCGTCCATATCCACGTCGCTGTGAGCAGAGCCCAGACCGTATGCTATTTCTTTAACTGCGTCATATATAAACTTGTTTGCAGTAATAACACTGTCTTTTTGTTTGATTCTTCCGTTTCCTGTTAAAGTAAGCTTTTGCAAATCACCGTTTTGATTCAGGTTTGCAACAGCAGAGTTTGAGAATGTTTCAACATCTTTGTAATAAATAATTACACTACCCTGAGCTGTTAAAGTTTTTGTTTTTGTATCGTACTCTTGTGTATCTGCTGTAATAATAACAGTCGGCTTCATAGAACCTTTTTCAGTAACTGTTGTTTGAGTATTGCCTTCTGCTCTTAATTTTTTATTGAGCAAAGACATTTTTAATATATTAGATTTAATTTCGTTTGATTTATCCTGTTTTACCTGCACAACATAGGGCTGGTCATACATAACCGCATCTGAAAGCTGTTTTGTTTTAGGGTCAATAAAAACTTCGGCTTTTGCGGATGTGGCGCTAATATCATCCATTTTTACTCTTACATTGCCCTCAAACTTGGCTTTATTTTCTTCCATTTTAAAGCTCTGTTTGTCAGATTCGATAGACAAATCCGAAGCAATGGCAATACCTGCAATTGTAAGCATGATTGCTGATATCAATATTAAAATCTTAAAATTTTTCATCAAAATTCCCCTTACTGTACAGCTCTGTTTTTGAGCGGCCTTTGATTCTTACACTTGTCATCTGATTTGTAAGCACCGCTTCATTGCTGAAAGTTCTTAATTCACCGTTTCTTCTGATTATAACATTCCCCTGTGCAACAATGTCTTTGTCATTGCCCTGCCAAACAAATCTGTCGGCACGCACATCGGTTCCGTCTTTATAAATAAAATACGAATTTTCGTACAGAACTACTTTTTTTGTCTCTTCACTAAAAGTACCTTTTGAAGACTCCATGCTCAAAACAACCTTGTCATCATCATAAAAATTTCCAATGACATTATACAAAATGGCAACTTTGTTTTGATTATCGTAATAACCTGATTCGGCATAAAGTTCCCAGTATTTTTTGTCTTCTTTTGTTTCAGTAATAATAAGGTTTTCTATGTTGAGTTTTTGTTTTTCGCCGGCATTATTAATTGCTTCTTTTTTAAAATTCTTTGTAATCACACCCGCACTGATAAATGCCCAGGCACAGCCCAGAACCACCAGCGAAAGTATTACGATATAGGTTATTTTTCGTTTTGACATAAGACAATATTAGCATAAATGTTATGATTGGCGTTGAATAATTAAATACTCATGTTACAAATTATTTCATTTAAAAAATTTTATTACAATCTGGTGACAAAATTTTTTGTTTATGGCTTTATTAATAAACACACACACTATGACGGAATAAAAAATGATAACATTAAACAGTTCTTTATTTTCTTTAACGGGAATATCAAAAACACATGCTTTGCCTTTTAAACAGGCAAAACATGTTAACAGTGCGTCTGTTAACATGCTTCAAAAGGATACTTTTGAAAAGACACAAAATTCTAAAAATGTATCCTCACCTATTTCTATGGGCAAAACTCAACCTGTAAAAAATCAGGAATTTTTACAGACATATGAAACAGTTAAAGAACTAAAAAAAGAAAAAGTTATACCTGAAGAGCTGTTTGCATTTGTTGAGCCTGTTGTAAATGATGCAGGAGAAAAAGAATTCACAGCATTGCAAACAAAATTTATTGATTCTGCACAAAAAAGAATGAATTATTACAAAGATATTGCTCAAGAGCTTGAAAAAGCAGGTGCAGATGCAAAAGAAGAAGTACTTGATCAGGTCAAAGAAATCTTTGGCGGAGAAGAAAGTCTCGGTCGTTATGTCGTGGCAAGAAGTAAATCACAAAAGTCTATATTCAATAAACTCGTCAAAGAATTTAAAGATGAAAGCTTTTATCCTCACATGATGGACAGGCTTTCTACAGAAGCATATAAAAAGCCTTATTCTTTGTTAAATATTGAAGAATACAAAGATATTGCAGATAAGCATTTTAAAGGCAAAACTTTTAATGAAGAACAATACAATCAGCTGATAAAACCATATTCATCGTTGAACAAAAATGACAAAAAACTCCTCTTGATGGCATTGAATGATAAACAAATAGAGTTTAATCAAAAAGAAATAGAAGATTGTATAAAAATCTTCAAACCCACAAGCAAAGATCATGACAAAGCAGTAAACTATGTAAAAGACCTTGTTGGAACAAGGCTTATTCTGCCAAACGGCAGTCTTGTTGAGCTGGAACAGGTAGAAAAATACATTTCAAAAGCCATACGTTACGGCAAAATAAAAATAACAAGAATGAGCAACTACCATGACAACTATATTCTGCCATACATCAACTATGAAACAGCAAAAAAATGGAAAGAAACAATGCCTGGCATGGTGCTTGTTGAAAATAAAAAAGTAAGAAAACGAAACGGTTACACAACCACTCAATTCAATATTGTTCATCCGTTAAAAAATAAAACTACACACAAATCAAAAGATTCTGCAAAAAGCAAAGTATCAAAAAAAGCACAACATATAGAAGAAAATAAATTAAAACAGAAATATGTTTTCGGTGAGCTTCAAATCAGAACCAAAAAATTAAATGACATCGGTCAGATAGAACATTTAATATATGATATTTTGGAAGGTAAAGATATTTCGCAGGGAATACCTGAGCTGCGCAAATATTATGACTCCACAGGAATTGAAAAAGCCGTAAACGAAGTGTTTAATGACGATGTAAAAGAAGAAAATTACATCAAATATGAAAATTCTATGTACTATTTTATTCGTCACAACGAAACACGCAAAAAGAACGGACCAAAGTATTTGAAACCTATACTCTCTATGTACGAACTCAAGGGTTATGAAATTTTGGGCTTTGATTCACTAGCAAAAATAGATAAAGAAGCTGAAAAAATTAAACAAAAATATCGCAAATCACAAGAAAAGGAATAAATAAAATGAAAGTTGCACTATTCACAAATCCCTATTTATCAAGCAATTACAAATATCAAACAAACAAACAGGCTCAACCGTCATTTCAAGGAATGACAAACAAAGTGCCTAAAGAAATTAATGATGCTTTTTCTATACTAAGAAAAAAAGTTGCCACTCTTCCGGAAAGAGGCAGCAATGACGTACTGACAGTAAAGCTCATAGACAGAGCAGATGAAGCTGCCTGTGTCACAGTTGAAAGAAAAAGAAAAAACTGGCTTTTGTCTTTTATCTTTGACAATACAAAAGAAGCAACAAAAGCCGAAGTTACACATTCAAAAGGCGACAAAAAAGCAATACAGGCTCTTTTGAAAGATCAAGAAACAAAAAAAGAATTAAATAACTTCCTAACAGAGAACGGAGTCACTTTTAATACTTTTTAATCTGTAAAACAAAATATTAATCAATCCAGCCGCCGCCTATCAGGTGGCGGTCTTGTTTGTCATAAAAAACTGCAGCCTGGCCTGATGTTATTGAAGCAACCGGTTCATCAAAAGTAATAACACCTGTATTATTTTCATAATCCAGTTTTACAACAGCGCTTTTTGCTTCCATGTTATAACGGATTTTTACCAATGCCTCAAACTCCTTGCAGTCATTCGGGTATTGCATTTTAATATCATGAATAGTCAGAGATTTTTGCATCAGGTCGTCTTGCGTGCCAACATATACAACATTATTTTGCGCATCAAGTTTTACCACGTACAAAGGCTCTTCCCATGCAATGCCTATTCCTTTTCTCTGGCCGATTGTATACTGATAAAAACCTTCGTGTGTGCCAACTTTTTGACCTGTTTTAATAAATATAAAGTCACCTTTTTTTACACCGAATTTATCCGTTATATACTTTTTTGTTGTCATTGGTTTTGTAATAAAACAAATATCCTGACTTTCTTTTGAAGACTTTGACGGTAAATCATTTTGAGCTGCAATTTGTCTTATATCATCTTTTACATAATCACAAAGCGGGAACAAAATACGGCTCAAATGTCTCTGGTCGAGTTCAAAAAGATAATACTGCTGGTCTTTTTTCAAATCCTTTGCCGGATACATCTTTTTAATACCGTTATCATCAACAATACGTGCATAATGGCCGGAAGAAACAAAATCACAACCCAGCTCATCCACCGCAAAGTCAAACAACCTGCCCCATTTTATGGTGCGGTTGCACAATATGCAAGGGTTGGGAGTTTGGCCTTTTTTATAAGACTCTTCAAAATAATCTATTACATCTTTTTTAAACTCTTTGCTCAAATCCATTACATAATGAGGTATGCCTATTTTATCGGCAACCTTTTTTGCATTGTTTGCTATTTGTTCAAATTTTGCGTCATCAACCATTTTGACGGTAATTGCACAAACATCATAACCCTGATTTTTGAGCAAAAAGCAGGTTACACTGCTGTCAATACCGCCGGACAGGGCAACGGCGACTTTACCCTTATTGGACAAAATATCCCTCACCTTCATCTGTTAAAGTGTATTCAGTATATTCGCTGGTTCCTGTTAAATCCGGTACTATCCTGATAAGATTTTGATTCATTGCATCTTCGATTACAGAATGGTCAACAGGCTTGCCTGTTAACGGAACCAGTTTTGCATTCAATTGTTTGATAGTAAATCTTTCTTTGTTTTCTATATTCAAAATATACAAAGCAGTGACAACAAGGTTGTCTATAGAGTTTTGCGGGTTATAAGAATGCAAATAACCTTCAAAATCGGAAATCATATCCACTTTTTCTACAACTTCTGTTTTAGGGTTTTGCATTGACTCTTCGAGCGCACGCTCAAAGTTAACCTCTTCAACAATATTGGCCTTTTGGGCACTGTCAAAAACAGGAGTTGTCAAATCATTTATGGAAGAAAGATTTTTTACATCAATAAAACCACTGCGTTGAACAGGTTCTTGGACATTGTCATGCTGTTGTTCCTGTGTTTGCGCCGTCGGTTGGTGAGGCGGTTCAATATATGCACCGTGTACAATACCGTTTATCCAATCCGAGAGTTTTTCTTCAAAAGTAAATTTATCCGTTGTTGAAAATTCAAACTCTAAATCACCTTTTTTAATTTTAAAATAGTATTCGTGCATATTTAATCTTTCTTATATCTCAAATCAAGGTGCCTTGCTGCATTTGTCTCATCCACCCTTTTCACAGGTGTGTTGTGAGGAGCGTCAAGAACATTTTGCGGTGAAGTCTTTACTTCATTGGCTATTTTTATCATAACATCAGCAAAATCATCAAGACGTGCTTTATTTTCAGATTCTGTAGGCTCAATCATCATAGCTTCCGACACAATTAAAGGGAAATAGACTGTAGGCGGGTGGAATTTATAATCCATTAACCTCTTTGCTATTTCTAACGTGTGCACACCGTCAGCTTTTTGGCGGTCACCGGAAAGAACAAACTCATGCATACAAGTAAAATCGTAAGGCAAATCATAATAATCTTTAAGTTTTTCTTTCAGGTAATTTGCATTTAATACAGCATCACAAGAAGCATCTTTAAGAGTTTTTCCTCTCATAAGAATATAGGCGTATGCTTTCACCAGTACGGAAAAATTGCCCTGAAATTCTTTTACTTTTCCAATTGTGTCCGGCAGATCATACTTTCTATAATATTTTTGTCCGTCAAAACAGATGAGGGGAACAGGCAAAAATCCTTTAAGAAAATCAGCAACACCAACAGGCCCTGCACCCGGACCGCCTCCCCCGTGAGGAGTGGCAAAAGTTTTATGCAAATTCAAATGCACAATATCAAAACCCATTAATCTCGGATTTGTAATCCCCATAATTGCATTAAGATTTGCTCCGTCATAATAAAGAAGCGCGCCTTTTTCATGAGCAAGTTTAGAAATTTCAAGAATATTTTCTTCGAACAACCCGAGGGTATTAGGGTTTGTCATCATCATTGCAGCAACTTCACCGTCATTTTCTTCAAAAAGTTTTTTAAGATGTTCAACATCTACCTGACCTTTTTCATTACTATCCACTTTCAAGATATCAAATCCGCACATGCCTGCCGAAGCCGGATTTGTGCCGTGTGCAGAATCAGGAACAATTACTTTTTTACGTTTTAAATCGCCTTTTTTCTTAAAATACTGTTTTACAATCATCATCCCGCAGAGCTCACCGTGCGCACCTGCTGATGGCTGAAGGGTAACTGCATCCATACCCGTAATTTCTTTTAAACATTCTTGAAGCTTAAACATCAATTCAAGAGCGCCTTGAGCGTCTTCATCGGCCTGTAGCGGATGAAGATTGGCAAACCCATCCAATGAAGCAAGGTATTCATTGACTTTGGGGTTGTATTTCATTGTACAGGAACCAAGAGGATAAAATCCTGATTCTACACAAAAATTTTTGTCAGACAGCTCTTTAAAATGTCTCATTGCTTCAAGCTCGGAAACCTCAGGCAAAACAGCAGGTTCTTTTCTTAAAAACTGTGGCCTAATAAAGTCTAAAGAAAGCTCCTCATCAGTTAGAGAAATTCCTGTCATTCCTTTTATTGATTTTTCAAAAATTACTTTTGTAGAATTATTCATCCTGTACCTTCTCCTTAATAATATTATGTTAAGGTTTAGCGAGTTGCGTGTCAACAAAGTATTTTATATAATTTAACCTAAGAAGGGGCTTGTATGAAAAATTTAAAAATTATTATTGCAATTTTATGTGTGTGTCTAATTTGTATAGATGCTGTTTATCTTTTAACAAAACCGCAGAAAACAGAGCAAAAAACACCCGCACAGACTACTAAAGAGGTGGTTTTTTGGTCTTTACAAATGGGTACTTTTAACAACTACATGAACCCATTGATTGAACAGTTTGAGAAAGAAAATCCTGATATAAAAATAAAATGGATAGACGTACCTTACTCTGAAGGAGAAAAAAGAACACTTGCCTCTATTTTGAGCACAACACCGCCTGACCTTGTGAATCTTACCCCGGACTTTTCAAGTGTACTGGCTCAAAAACAGGCTCTTCATTACATTGATTGTAATAAATTGGATGCCTACAATCCTTTGATAATAGATATGCTGAAACAAGACGGCAAATGTTATGCAATTCCGTTTTATGCAACTTCATCTTTGACTTTTTACAACAAAAAAATACTTGATGATTCTGCCATAACCTCTATTCCAAAGACTTACGATGAGATGAATGCACTTGCGCCGAGGATAAAAGAAAAAACGGGTAAATTCGTTACAATGCCGACTCTTACTGAAAATGATACGCTGCTTAAAATCTTGAACAAGTACAATATTAATACTCCTGAGTCACTTGTTTCAAATAAGTCGGTAAAAATATTCAATGATTACAAATATCTTTACAACTCTGACCTGATACCAAAAGAATCAATTACACAAAATCATCAGGAAGCTCTTGAAAAATATATGTCTGGCCAGATTGCATTTATACAATCCGGCGCAAATTTTTTAAACATAGTAAAAGAAAACGCCCCACAGGTATTTAAAGACACTGATGTATCAAAACAGCTCACAGGAGATAACGGCAAATATGATGTGTCTGTTATGAATCTTATAATTCCTCAAAGGGCAAAAAACAAAGAAGCAGCTTTAAAATTTGCTCTGTTTTTAACAAACAAAAATAATCAGGTAGAGCTTGCAAAGCTTACCACCATTCTACCTGTTAACAACGAATCTTTAAAAGACCCGTATTTTAATCAATATAATAACAATGACACCATATCAAAAGCCAGATACCTGAGCGCTCAACAACTCAATAATCTGCAAAAACAGGTTAAATTTAAAAACAACCGCAAAGAAATAATTACCTTGCTCAACACAGCTGTTCAACAAATTATACTATCAAAAACAGATACAAAAACATTGCTGGAAAATACGGCAAAAAACTGGAAAAGACTGGAAGACCAATAATGATATTTGCAGACTTAGAAGCTAAAATTAACACAAAAAACGGTAATGAGATATTACTTTTAAAACAAGAACCAAAAGACAGAGACTATGAAAAAACAGTATTGATAGCAGGTGTTATTCACGGTGACGAGCCTGACGGCGAATACCTTATTAACCGCTATCTTTCAAATAAAACAGACACAAAAAACAGGCTCTTGTTTATCCCGTGTCTTAACCCTGATGGCAAAGCTCAAAACAAAAGGACAAATGCAAACAATGTTGATCTCAACAGAAATTTTCCTGCCAAAAACTGGGAATTAACAGAAAAAGGGGATTTTTTCGGTGGAGAAAAACCAGCCAGTGAGGTTGAGACACAGTTTTTAATATACATAATTGAAAGATACGTGCCTGATTTGATAATAACCCTACATGAACCATACAGCGTAGTGAATTATGACGGTCCTGCAAAATCAGAAGCACAAAAGATTTCAGACATAACAGGCTACAAAGTGGAAGAATCAATAGGCTATCCAACTCCGGGCAGTTTTGGTACATATTGCGGAATTGAAAAAAACATACCAACTATTACTCTGGAATTACCGGAAAAATCTCCCAAAGATAAACTCTGGGAGACTAATAAAGGTATCTTTGATTATCTTGCAAAAGAATACTAATTCTTTTTATTTGCAGCACCGCCTCTGCTTATCATAAAGACTGTAGCTTCACCGGGTCTTAAATCAACATTGATTTTTCCTTTTTCAATACCGGGTGTTGTGGTAAATGCAAGAGGAACAATTATATCTGTTTCTTTAAGCCCTTTTACCGGCACAGAAACAGAATTGTTGTACACAAGGTCTTTGTTTATCACAACAAGGATTGATGAAAATCTGTAATTTATCATGTAAGCAAAGATATGAGCATTGTTTGTTTTTAGAAAACACAAGTCACCTTTGTCTATAATTTCAGACGCCATTATCTTAAATTTGTTTGCTATTCCAAAATCAGCCAGCAGTCTTTTGTTAACAGAGCCTGGTTTTCTTGAAAAATTGAATATATCAAATTTTCCTTTGTGTACATAATAATAATCATCATCGGTGTAAGTTTTTGCAGCTTTTTGATTTGCATATTGATACTGGTATGAGTCTCCGGATTGGAAACCATCAACAAAATAAGAGTTAACGGGCAAAGTAGCCTGCAGCCAGATAATCATATCAGCAAACGGCATCCCGCCTGTGATAATCGGAGACATTTCATCATGTGTTGCAAAACTGCCTATAACGGCTTTTGGTTGATTTTTTGCGTCAAATTCTTTTTTTATGGTTTTGATAAGACTTAACTGTTTTTCAAACTTATCTTGTGTTTTCCAGTCTTTAAAATCAAAAAAGCTGCCATACCATCCGTCAAAGCCTGCTTCAAGCAGTTTGTAATAAGGAGTAAAAGGCGCATTTGGCGCTACAGGCTGACTCCAGCTTTCTGAAGCTTCTGCAAGGAATAAAAACTGCGGGTCATTTCCTCTGGCATAAGAAATAAGCTTCTGCCAGAAGTCAAAGGTTTTGGAGGTTGCAACATCGGCTCTTATGCCATCTGCACCAATTCTTTGAACAAGGTCCACAAATTTTTTGTATTGAATGAATAATTCGTCGTTTAAAGAACCATCCGGATTTGTAACTTTAAAAAGTCTTACATCTGTCCAATCAGCAGGAACAACGGGTTTTCCGTCTGCACCTGTTACAAAGAGATTGGGGTTTGACAAATACAAATCATAAGACCCGCAACTTGGCAAATCAACAATGACTCTTATATTTCTTTTGTGACATTCATTGATAAACTTTTTAGCTTCCTGTTCGACTGTCAAATCATTAGACGGGTCATCAAGCTGAGGATTCAATTTTGTAAAATCAGATATTGCATATAAAGAACCTGCTGTGCCCATTGCTTTTACCTTACCTACTGGAGTTATCGGCAAAAGGTGAATGGTGTTTATACCTTGTGAAGCGATTTCATCAAGTCTTCCAATCGCGTTTACAAAATTACCCGGAATTTCGCCTTTGTCAGGTTCAATAATGTCATTTCCGTTTTTATCTACAGCGTTAAAGCTTCTTATATTAATAGCCAGAATGATTGCCTGATTTCTTGTGAATAATGTTTTTAAGTCATTAATCCATATACCGTTATTCATTGCCGCAAAAGAAGGCATTCCTACAGAAAGACTTGCTGTTACAAGCAATGTTGATAGTATTTTTAAAAATGTTTTTTTCATAAATTTATAAACCCCGTTCCTCAACAAATTAACACTGTAGATTATACAAAACTCATATGACGATTGCAACCGGACAAGAGTTGAGGTATACTTAGAAAGTATCATTATTATATGGAGGCAATACATGCGCATCTACGTAAACGGCAAAAATATTGAAATCACAGACGCAATTAAAGCTTACGCCAAAGAAAAAATAGGTAAAGTGGCTACTCACTATGACCAGATAGAAGGCATTGACGTAATGCTTACGGTTATTAAAAACCCCAGCGTCGCAGAAAATCATACTGCAGAAGTAACCTGCAAACTTACAACAGGTGCTGTTCACGTTACAGAGACTGCAGAATCTATGTATGCCAGCATCGACCTCGTTGCAGACAAACTGGCCAGACAGGTTAAAAAATTCAAAGACAAAAATTTAGGTAAATCAAAACTTGATTCTATCAGAACTGCACAATTAGAAGAAGATGTTGAGGAAGCTGAATCTTCTGCAGAATAATAGATTTGTAAAAGTAAAAAACCTCTCTTATAAAAGAGAGGTTTTTTAGTGCTTATTTTTTGACCATATCTTTGTATAACAGGTCTCTTTTCTTTTTCATTTCAGGATTCATCATATATTCTTCATATTTATAATGAGATTCTATCCAGCCGTTTGGAGAGATTTCAATGATTCTATCAGCAACTGTTTGTATAAACTGATGATCTTGAGACGTAAACAGCACTGTGCCGTTAAAATCAATCAACGAGTTATTCAAAGCGGTAATAGCTTCCAAATCAAGGTGGTTTGTCGGTTCATCAAAAATCAACACGTTGGCTTCTGCAATCATCATTTTAGCCAGCATGCAGCGAACCTTTTCTCCACCGGAGAGAACGTTTGCACTTTTTTCAGATTCTTCACCGGAGAAAAGCATTCTGCCAAGATACCCTCTGATAAAACTTATGTGCTGCTCCTCAGAGTACTGGCGAAGCCAATCAATAAGGCTTAGTTTTGTATCAAAATAGGCATTGTTATCTTTTGGGAAGTAAGACTTTGTTGCTGTCACACCCCATTCAACCTTGCCAGAATCAGGCTCAAGCTCACCTGCAAGAATTTGAAACAGTGTTGTGATAATAAGCGGGTCTTTGCTTAGAAAAGCAATTTTGTCACCTTTATACACATCCATGGAAAAATTCTTTAAAAGCAGCTCTCCATCTACTGTTTTGTTGAGTTTTTCAACGTGCAAAACATCTTTACCCGGCATTTTTTGATAATTAAAACGAATGCGGGGGAATTTTCGAGATGAAGGTTTGATATCTTCCAGTGTCAACTTATCAAGCATATTTTTTCTTGAAGTTGCCTGAGCAGCTTTTGAAGCATTGGCGGAGAATCTTGCAATAAATGATTTTAATTCTTCCATTTTTTCTTCGGTTTTCTTGTTTTGCTCTTCTTTTTGCTTTTGTATCAGCTGGCTTGCCTGTGCCCAGAATGAATAGTTGCCTGTATAAAGCTGGATATTCTGGTAATCAATATCTGCAATGTGCGTACAAACATTATCAAGAAAGTTTCTATCGTGAGAAACAACAATAACCGTATTTTGAAAATTAATCAAAAATTCTTCCAGCCATTTGATAGTGGTAATATCAAGGTGGTTTGTCGGTTCGTCCAGAAGCAAAATATCAGGATTGCCGAACAATGCCTGTGCCAAAAGGACCCTAACTTTTTCACTGCCTGTAAGCTCACTCATCAGCTGGTAATGTTTTGCATCTTCAATACCTAAATCGCTCAACAAAGAAGCAGCCTGAGACTCTGCCTGCCAGCCATCCAGCTCCGCAAATTCTGTTTCCAGCTCCGACACCTTCATTCCGTCTTCGTCGTTGAAATCGGGTTTTGCATAAAGCGCCTCTTTTTCTTTCATTACATCATAGAGTCTTTTATGGCCCATAATAACAGTTTCTATTACGGGAAATTCGTCATAAGCAAAGTGGTTTTGTTTGAGCACGGCAATTCTCATACCCTTCTGGATATGAACGTCTCCTGAGGTAGGTTCAACATCGCCTGCAATTACTCTTAACAGAGTTGATTTACCTGCACCGTTAGCACCGATTACGCCGTAGCAATGACCCGGTACAAATTTTATGTTTACGTTTTCAAAAAGAGTCTGCGAGCCGAATCGCGCTGTCAATTTACTTGTTGTTATCATAATTTCGGTTTCCTGTGTATCGTAAATAGGTAATAATCCTATTTTTGCATAAATACACAGGAAATCAAAAAGACTGAAAACATTTTGTAACTAAACAATAGATTTCATAGTATTAACTATGTTTTCTACAGTAAAGCCGAATTTTTCAAACAGAACTTTTGCCGGAGCAGAAGCGCCAAACGTATCCATTGTAATGGTCTTGCCGTCTAGACCGGCATATTTGCCCCAGCCAAAAGAGGACAAAGCTTCCACAACAAGGCGTTTTCTTACATTATCAGGAAGCACGCTCTGTTTGTATTCCTCAGACTGCATGTCAAAAAGCTCTACAGAAGGCATACTAACAACTCTTACGTCAATATTGTCTTTTAACAGCTCTTCTCTTGCTTTTATCGCAAGCTCAACTTCAGAGCCTGTTGCAATGATAATTCCGTCCGGTATATTTTTTGTTTCTTTTTCTATAATATACCCGCCTTTGAGCGCTGCATCTTTGTTGGAGCTGCGGCATTTTGAAATATTCTGCCTTGTCAAAACAAGCCCCACAGGAGTTTTTTTGCTGGTAAGAGCAATGTACCACCCCGCAGCAGTTTCTGTAGCATCAGCCGGACGATAAGTAATAAAGTTAGGCATAGAACGAAGCATTGCAAGCTGTTCAACAGGCTGGTGCGTAGGCCCGTCTTCACCAACACCTATGCTATCGTGTGTAAACACATATGTCACAGGAAGCTCCATCAGGGAGGAAAGCCTTGCCATTGGTTTTAAGTAATCACTAAACACAAAGAATGTAGCAACATATGTTTTCAAACCTCCATAAAGAGCCATACCGTTAGCCACAGCAGCCATTGCCTGTTCTCTTACGCCAAAATGAATGTTTCTGCCTGAATAGTTTTGTGAGCACAAGTCGCCTTCGTCTTTAAGATAAGTTTTATTTGAAGGGCCTAAATCAGCACTGCCGCCAAGCAAGTTTGGTATCAACGATTTTACTTTATTTAATATATTACCGGAAGTACTTCTTGTTGCCTCGGGTTTATCTTCGCAAGCCCAAAAATCCGCATTGTTAAAGAGAGTCTCTTCATCAATTTCGCAGTGGTATTTGTCCCAGAGGTTTTTCATTTCTGGATATTTTATGCAGTATTTTTCAAATAACTTGTTCCATTCGTCTTCTTTTTTAGCTTTTTCGTCTGCAATTTTTTTACAGTTTTCGTAAACATCTTCGCTCACAAAGAAAGGTTCATCGTATTCCCAGCAAAGCGTTTTTCTAAGCTCGGCCACATTATCAACGCCGAGAGGCTCTCCATGAGAGTTTGCCTTGCCCTGTTTTGCCGGGCAGCCGTATCCGATTTGAGTTTTTACTGTAATAAATGAAGGTTTATCCTTTTGTGCTTTTGCCTCTTCAATAGCTTTGCCGATTTTTTCGAGATCGTTGCCGTCTTCTACGGTAATTGTATGGAAGCCAAAGGACTGCATACGTTTTTCTACATTTTCCGTAAACGTAAGGTCTGTAGAGCCTTCGATAGTGATTTTGTTACTGTCATAAATTACAATAAGCTTATTTAATTTTAAACAGCCGGCAATAGAAAAAGCTTCTGACGACAAGCCTTCCATCATACAACCGTCTCCGCCGAGCACATAAGTATAATTGTCTACAATCGGAAAGTCAGGTCTGTTAAAAACAGATGCAAGATGAGCCTCGGCCATAGCCATACCCACTGCCATACCCATGCCTGCCCCGAGCGGTCCTGTAGTGGCTTCAACAAACGGGGTATGAGCATATTCCGGATGCCCGGGAGTTTTAGAGCCCCATTGTCTGAAATTTTTAATATCATCTATAGTCAAACCACAGCCAAATAAATGATTCAGCGCATACAAAAGTGCAGAGCCATGTCCTGCGGACAAAATAAATCGGTCTCTGTTCAGCCATGAAGGGTTTTGATAGTTAAAATTGAGATATTTGCTAAACAGTTCATAAGCCATAGGTGCAGCGCCCAACGGTAAACCCGGATGTCCTGAATTAGCTTTTTGAATTGCGTCTGCTGCCAGAATGCGTATTGCATTGACAGTTTTTTGTTCGATAGTTGTCATTTTTTCCCCTTCTAAAAGTGTATAGTATCTCAATTTTAACTATTTATAATAATAGCATTTTTTTGAAAATAACACTATAACCTTTTATTTAAAATGAAACCAATTAATTTTAGATGTAAAAATTACAGCCAGAAGAAAATATGTAAAAATCGACAATATTAAAAGATGCAGTATTCTTGTAAAATCAACATAACCAAAAGTAAAACCAGTTTGCACTTTGGAGAAAATATCACGGATTTCGTTCTCATCTTTTGCATTTGTCAAATCTTCCAAAAGATAAAATAGTTTATCATAATACACTTGTGATTTACCCTCATATTTTAAACGTATTATTGTTTTGTCTTTTGTATATATGACGGGATAATAATATTTCAGACTCATCCTTGCTGTAGCTATTTCATATTTGTCTTTGTAGACTTTTTCTATTTCATCAAAAGCAATTCTTTTTTCAAGAGGTTTTACATAAATGCCATTTTCGCTGATTTCTATACTTTGAGGAGCTCTGTATGCTCTTAAAAGCGGTTTTGTATTTATGAAAACCACCAATCCGAAAAAGATAGAAATAATCATAAGAAAAAAGTTAAAAGTGATTACAGATAGCACGACTAAAACAGCGTAATTAAGTATTATCAATATATTCACAAGAATTGCAAAAACGATTTTTTTTCTGCTTTCCTCAAATTTTAAAAGCATGTACTACCTTTCTATAACAAATACAGCTTCTTCGCAAAACAGGTTTGTCAGAATCCTGTTAATAGGAGAGGGGCTGATTTTTCCGCGCTTTATATAAACAGATTTTGTAATTTTGATATTTCTTTCCTTGCAAAAATCAAAGAAATCTTCGATTGTCAAAAGGTGGATATTCGGTGTGTCATACCATGAAAAAGGCAGCATTTTTGATTTTGGCATTCTGCCGTTAAAAAACAAATAAAACCTTACCCTCCAGTAGCCAAAATTCGGAAAACTCACAACTACTTTTTTACCTACACGAAGCATTTCTTCTATTACATAATCAGGCTTTTCAGTAGATTGAAGAGTCTGATTTAAAATTACATAATCATACTCGTTGTCGCAAAACTCCTTCAACCCCTCATCAATATCCCCCTGTACAATAGAAAGCCCTTTTTGAATGGACGCAATCACATTGTTCTGGTTAATTTCAATACCGGAACCGGTACATTGTTTTTGTACGGTCAGCATTTTTAAAAGGTCGCCTTCTCCGCAGCCTAAATCAAGCACCCTGGACTTTGGTTCTATGCATTCCGTAATAACCGAATAGTTTAAATGAAGGGAGTCTTTTGCGCTACTCATTTATTTCTCCTTTAGAAAGAAAACTTTTTACGATTTTTGTCTGGGTCTCAAACTCTAATAAAAACGCATCATGCCCGCAAGGGGATTCTATCTCGCAGAAAGATACGTCTTTTCCGGCTTTGATTAGAGCCTGCACAATTTCTTTTGACTGCGATGTCGGAAACAACCAATCGGTTGTAAAAGACATGACAAGAAACCTTGCATTTGTTTTTTCAAACGCTTCTTTTAAAGACCCGTGTTTTTGTGCAAGGTCAAAGTAATCAACAGCTTTTGTAATATACAGATAGCTGTTTGCATCAAACCTGTCTACAAAAACCTGCCCCTGATGCTCCAGATAGCTTTCTACCTGAAAATCTATATTAAAATCAAAATTGGGCTTGTCTTTATCTTGAAAACGTCGTCCAAACTTTTTATGCATAGACTCTTCACAAAGATAAGTAATGTGCCCGACCATTCTTGCAATAGCAAGGCCTCTTTCCGGCTGATTTTCTTTACCGTAATAATTTCCGTTATTAAAATACGGGTCTGAAAGAATAGCGTTTCGCCCTACAGCATTAAAAGCTATGCCCTGTGCAGTCAATCTACTTGTAGACGCAATAATAATAACAGCCTCCACCATATCGCTGTGAGCAATAGACCATTCAAGCGCCTGCATTCCTCCCATTGAACCGCCCGCAACAATAAGCTTTTTTACCCCTAAGTAATCTACAAGTTTTTTTTGAACCTTAACTGCATCTTCTATAGTAATAACAGGAAAATCCAGACCGTATGGTTTACCCGTGTCAGGATTAATTGAGCACGGGCCTGTAGTTCCTGAACACCCGCCAAGCATATTGGATGAAATAACAAAATACTTATCCGTGTCAAAAGCCTTGCCTGGGCCGACCATATCATCCCACCAGCCCGGTTTTTTATCATCTTCACTGTGATATCCTGCAGCATGAGCGTCGCCTGTCAGTGCATGCAGTAGCAAAATTGCATTATCCTTCTGGTCGTTTAAAACCCCATAGGTTTCGTAAGCCACCTGGACAGGTCCAAATTGCTCACCTGACTCTAAGCAAATTTTGTCTTGTATTGTAAAATATTTTGTCACCGTAATACCTACGGAGTGTGTGGTTTCATTTTTATGCACAACAGAGTCCCCTATCAGTTCTGAAATTAATGATATCACAAAGTTTAGTACATAACGGTTTCATCAAAAAAAAAGATTGTACTTTTTTACGACACACAATTATACATTGGTCTATTTTATATTTCGAAAAAGGACTTTACACTGACAATGGATATCTTAGAGAGGAAATATTTATGCTGACTGAAAGATATGTTGACGGCGTAAACCAGCGCCATCAAACAGAATTTAACAATATAAGCAAAGACATCCTGCCCTGGCTGGAAGATGTCGCAGCTGAAAACAACTGCAAAATAGAACGCAAAGAATGGAAAAGCAAATACAACAGTTATGTAATATATGACTACGAGCCATTTTGCTCTGACGGATTTGAGATAAATCTTGTTGTCTCTTCATTCAGCCGTGAACACCTTGATTTTCTCAAATACCTTTACGAAAACAAAATAAACACAATAGAATATCTCAACAACTGTGTTATAAATTAAGAAATCATTGCGCAAAAAGGCTTTGAGCCTTTTTGCCGTATTCGGGGCTATTTTAAAAGAATAGCATCTTCTCTGAGCTGGATTGTAAATGGCGAGTCTTTAGGAATAGTAATTGATTTTCCCTTGTAGAATATTGCAAGAACAGGTGAAGTAACAAAATTAACCGCCCATACAACAGTGCCTGTAAGCAGTGAAAACGGGGTTAAAATAATCTCTACACCGCTGTCATTTTTTGCAAGGTTACAGGTAACACGCCACATTTTTTTAAAATATCTGTTACCGGGCTTCATTGCCTTGGGTATGCTCTGGAAGTATTGTCTTTTACCTTTTATATTGTTTAAAAATATACGCTTGCCGTTTGCAACACTGACTTTTGCATCTATTTCATAGGCTTTGCCTTTATAAATCATCTGGTCAACGTTTATAACTATCAACCCTCCGTTGCCTGTAATGTAAGGAGGATGAGAGTCTGAAATTTTGCCTTTAAATATTGTTCCTGATGGTATTGTAATGTAAGTTGATGTTTCAGGATAAACACTGACAAAGCTTATTCTTGTTCCTTCAGGTGTTTTATCAGATATTGTCTGCTGAAGACGGACTTTAAACTTTTTGCCTTTTGGAACAACATAAGAGTTTTTCAAATTATTTTTATAATAACTGTTGTTGGCTGTGTTAACAGGTTTTTGCGGAATAACAGCCGGCTGGGTCACAACTGTTGACGGAGGGGTCGATGGCTGCTTGGAGACAGGTTTTGTTGTTTGCGATACATTATTTTTTTGCACTGTGGAAGGTGCTGGTGTTGTTGTGGAAACAGTTTCTTTTGGGGCAACCTGTGCCGGTGTGGATGACGGTGCAAATGCATCTATTCCGTCAGGAGCCATTACAGAATCAAAATCCGGAAGAGCAGGCAAATCCGGCAACTCATCTTTGGCAAAAGAAAATGGACATTGCACAAACAAAAAGCCGGTTATTATAAAAAATATCAAAATCTTCTTCATCAAAAGCTTTTTCATATTTTAATATTAAACCGACTTTTTATTATTTGAATCCGTAATTAATACGAGATTATATTCTGTTTTGCCATACACCGCCGTTACGGTTTGCAATACCGTCGTAGCAAGACCAGAATCTAAAAATACCTGTTAAACCCAGCAAAGCGTGTGTAACAACTTTGTCTGTTTTTTGATCATTAACCATTTGTCCGATACCTGGCCAAATAATCAATGAAGCCAAACCACCTGCAATAGATTTTCCTGTAACCTGTCTGTCAACACCGTGTGTTCCTGCAAATGCAGCAGGTGCAGACATTGATACCATAGCGGCAAGCAAAGCAACAGTCATAAATTTTTTCATATAATTACCTCCTAACTTATCCATTTAGAAAAAAATTTTTTTAATAAAGCTTTTTTCTTTTAACACCATATTAATATAAATGCGTCCGAAAATATAGTTTGTGACTACATCTTTTACAAATGTAAACGGATTTTTTATATAAGAAAGTCTCACAAAAATATTCTTAAGAGTATATGTCTGTTGCCACAGTGTTTTAAAGATAGACTCCAACTCTTGAGCAGTCATATTAACAGGCTCAAAAACGCAATTTTGGCAGTCGTATAGATTCCAATCATCCTCTACAATACGGCCTTGAGATTTCATCTTTTCATAATATTCAGTTCCGGGATATGGTGTGTTTATAGTGTAGCGGACATAGTCAATATGTGCTTCTTTTACAAAATCAGCTGTGCTCAACAGGGATTCTTTTGTATCAGAATCAAGCCCCAGAACAAAACTGCCTGTAATCTTTATTTTTCTTTTATGCAGCTGCTTTATGCATTCTTTATAGTCATCAACTCTATTAAAACCTTTATTAATACCTTTTACAGAATCTTGATTGATAGATTCAAAACCTATAAGTATTTCTTCACAGCCTGATTGCTGCATCAAATCAAGAAGTTCTTCGTTTTTACAAACAGAAATTGTCAAAGGCGCAAACCATCTTTTTTTAAGAGGTATAAGCTTTTGGCATAATTCCTTAAGATAGTTTTCATCTTTAGCCAGATTAGGGTCAATAAACTCTATGTAATCATCTTCTATAAGCTTGATTTCCGAAATTACATCATCAACAGGCCTTTGGTGATAGCCTCCGCAAACGTAGGGTTGAACACAAAAACCGCAGCGGTTTGTGCAGCCGAATGTAGCATAGACCATATTTAGCTCACTCCCTAAAAAGCTTTTGTCTTCATAAATTTTACGCTCGGGCAAAACGAGGTTTGAATAGGACATATCAGGATTTTGTTCATAAAACGGCTTCAGTGCTCCGTTTTTAAAATCATTTATCAATTGAGGCAGTGTTTCATCAGCAAGCCCTTTTACAACAGCGTCGCAGTGTTCTTTTACCTCCTTAGGATTTAAAGTAGCGTGCACACCGCCAATAAACACAGGGATTCCCTGTTGGCGAAAATAATCCGCATAGGCATAAGCTTTGTTTATACAAGGTGTGATGGCAGAAATACCGATTAAATCAGCCTTTATATTTTCTTTTTTGAGAGTCTCTACAGTCTCGTCATAAATTTCAACTTCTATTTCCGGAAAAGAGTGTTTGATAATCCCGTACAAAGTCCCCAGAGTAAGAGAATCAGGCATATATTTAAAGATAAAAGAACGGTTTTTGAAACCATACACGTTACCTTTTACCATTATCAATGCAATTTTCATAACTTCCTTTTGTAAACTTATATTAACCTGACTTTTCACTCTAAAGTTCAATTATATCAAGGTTTTTTAGAAAAGTAAAAAAATTTATATATAAAAAGCCTAAACTTATAAAAAAAATTGCCGATAAAGATATTAACAGGGAAAAGGCAATAACAATGACAGACAACGTAAGATTTAATCCTTTTACCGGACAGGCATTCAGCTCCGGAGAAATTAAAAAACTCGACACCAACAATGACGGGGCAATCTCTTCTGATGAATTGTGGTCCAACATAAATTTTGTTTCCGGCTATCAGGAGCAAGATACAGAAGGTGAAGTCCAAATCGGTGACAACTTTGAAAACAGCGACAAAAGCAAAGAGGAAAGCGCAATTAAAACGTTTGGAAAAGGTTCGCTTTCTATAGCAGAAGGTGTTGTTGATCCGGCGCTTGGTGTTTTAAAAGGCGGCGGAAATGTTGTGGCAGTCATTGGCGGAGCAGTTGCAGAAACAGCAAAGGGTGCTGTAAACGGTTCCAAAAGTTTTTGGAGTGGCGAAACCAGCCTTGTTACAAATAATGTGTCCGGTATTTGGGGCGGCGTGTCAGGCTTTTTCTCAGGTATGTGGGGCGGTTTTACAAACCTTTTCAGAGGAAATATTTTTAAAGGTATAGGCAGTATATTTGGTGGAGCCGCAAAGTTAATTTACAAACCTATAGTCGGAATAGGTAAAGGCATATTCAACTTTGCAAAAGGATGTTTTGGCCTTGTAGGCAACATTGGCAAAGGCATAGTTAACGGTATCGGAAAAGCAGCCAAAGGCGTTGGAAAAGCGGTTAAATCAATAGGCAACGGAGTTGTTAAAGGCGTTAAAGCTATAGGCAAAGGCATTGCCAATGTGGGCAAGGCCATAGGTAAAGGTATTAAAAAAATATTTAAAGGATGGTAGATAGCAAAAAAATTTATGTTTGTGTTTTACTGCTATTATGATTGATGCAATTTTTATGGGGACGTCAGGATTGCACGGGATAAAACCTTATCACGCGCAGATTTCACCGTCTTTAAAAACACAAAAGAACACAAACACGAGCATGCCTTTAAACAAATTTTTGATGTTTGATACAAACAGGGCCATGCTCAACAGGTCTTTGATTTCGTTTAAAGGATACTACGGAGACAGTCAACCGTTAAAAAAACTTTTTTGGATTTCAACAGGCAGAAATGACGTTTATGAAGACAACTGGACAAAAGAGCATTTATATCAGGTAGGAAACAAAAAATGGGTAAATGCCCACCCTGCAGAACTTTTGAAAAGGACTCCCGAACAGGTGCTTCAATCACTATGCACTTTAACCAAGCCTAATAACCAGTATCCGGGGATTCCGCCTTATATCCCCTCACCGAATTTTGGCGACAAATGGGGCAGACAGGCGAATTATATTGAAATTAACCCTCGTGTGGTTGCAAAATACGACGGCAACAGAGTTACCGAAGGGCTGCTGGGTGTAATGAAACTGCTCCCTGCAATACCAACATCACCAAACTCTTTTGCCAACTGTATTGTACTGTCACAATTGTATCCGGCCATTTATGGTGATGGTTATAAAGATGCCGGTTCACTCTATTGCGCAAATCTTCATGCAGGAATCAGCCAAACTTTGACTTGTGACGGGTTATACGGAAAAATGGGTGCTGACGAACAGGTTAAGGCGTTTAATGACATGGCCCACATGTTAGGTTTTAAAACCGGTTTTCGTATGCCTTTGTCTGCTGATCAGTTAAAGGTCCAAGGCGGAAGATTCAACTGGTATGATCACGAAAAAGCATTTATTGACGCTTGCGTATGGGGAATAGAGCTTGGTTTTGATTCAATATATTTTGACAGCGGAAAACATATAACGGATAAAGACGGTTATTGCGGTATAGGAGAATTGCCAAATAAAGCACAAATGGCTTATATCCTGTATAAAATAAGAGAACAAACCGGACGCAATGATATCTCTTTTGTGGGAGAAAAGTGCAATGACAGTTACGAATATAAAGAAATGGGCTTGACCGCAGGCACAGACTGGGGCAAGGCCGATGATATTAACAGTGTAAAATGGGAATCCAGAAAACAAAAAGCCTCAAGAGAATACGCAGCAGGTCCGGAAGTGTCAAATGACAATGACTACGGCGCAGCAGAATTTGGTACAAGATTGAACAGAATTAATTCTTGTCTGTACGGATACGACAATATTGCAGACAAACTTCCATCTTATATGCAAATGCACGATATATTCCCGCTATCACCATATTCAAACACACATGAGCTGATGATGCACACAAAAGAAATGCAAGGCTCAAATGCCTGGACAGAATGTGAACGCCACTGGGACGGTGCATTCAACACATCAGATGCTGCATCAAATTACCGCAATGATGTTTATCATATTTTTGAAAATGTAATCAGATGTTACGGCTAAACATCTATTGAAGATTTCCGTAATCCGGTTTTGAAAAAACATTAATTCTGTTAAGCGGCCAAAAAAGGAATATTGCTTTGCCGATAAATCTTTCTTTTGGAAGAAATCCCCAGAATCTTGAATCCTGAGAGTTGCCGCGGTTGTCACCCATCATAAAATAATTTCCAGAAGGTATTTTCATAGGACCGCAAAACATTTCACTGCTGCAGGGTATATAGTCATCAGGACTCATTATATAGGTTTCTTTAAGAGGTTTGTCATTGATATAAACCTGAAAACGGCCATCCACAAATTCTTTAACTTCGAGCTTGTCGCCGGGCACACCAACTACCCTTTTTATATATGCAACATCTTTGCAGAAAAAGCCTGTTAATCTTTGTATAATGGAGAGTGCATCTGTTTTTATTTCTTCTTCCGGAGGGTAAAAGACCATTATATCACCGCGTTTTGGTGTAGAATAGAATCTCGAGAATCTTTCCACAAAAATTCTGTCGCCTTCAATCAGAGTAGGGCGCATAGAGGCAGAGGGAATCCATCTTATTTCTCCTACAAAAAATCTTATTAAAACAACCATAACAACAACAAAAACAACTGTTTCGATTGTCTCTTTGAGTGCTGCAATAAATTTTTCTTTAGGCGTTTGCGGTGTTTTTTCAGGCTGCGCCTTTTCTTGTTCTTTTCTATCCATTATCTTCTTTTCATTTGTTTGCATAAAGATTACATAAATCCATAATTGCTCTTTTATATAAATTATCCTCAAGAAAAGATATATTTTCAATAGCCGAGTTCAGGTAATATTTTGCAAGTTGTTTTGTTTTTTCTAAAGCATCCGTGTTTTTTAATTGTTTCAAAACCTGTGCAGGATTGTTTAGTGAACGTGTGCTATCTTTGTATTTATCCCGGACATAGTAAATCAAAGGTGCACTGTAATCACCGTTTTGTATATCTTCATTAATTTTTTCGGGATTATCAAAATTTTCTAAATCATTAATAATTTGAAAAGCAGTGCCAAAATTAAGAGCAAAACTTTTTACATGGTCAAGATTCGGTATTTCAGGGCTAATTGCATAATATGATGAAACAATGCCGGCTTCAAAAAGTCTTGCTGTTTTATCTTTCGATTTTTCAAGATATTGTTCAATACTCAATATCTTGAACCTGTTAAAGTACTGCTTAATTTCACCGAGTATCATTCGAGAAACCGAATCGGAATAGATTTTTCTGATTCTTTCGTCTTTTGTACAGGCAAGAATCTTGAGCACCTCTGCAAGAAGGTAATCACCGCACAAAACCGCCAGCTTACTGTCATAATCAAAATTGATTGTTTTTTTGCCACGCCTCATGATAGAACAGTCAATTATGTCATCATGAATAAGTGTGGCATTGTGGATAATCTCTGTTGCAGCGGCAATTTTCAAACAAAAATCATCTATTTCTTTATTCAAAGCTTTTACAAAAAGAAATATTAGAACACAACGTATTCTTTTACCCTTATGCGCAAAAAACTCGTTAATGATTGGAAGGATTTCATTATGCTCATCTTGTTTTTTTGAAAAATAAGAAGCAATTTGAAAATCCAACTTTTCCAAATCACTGTTTACAAGAGATGTTATAGCTTTGTATTCTTCGTTAAATGACAAAATGATTCCTCTTTTTGTCTATTATATAACAATGATTACAACTTGTCCTGATTTTCTGCGGGGGGCCCGGCCGGGTCGATTTTGCTTTTCCATGCTTGTATTATTCTATTTTCAATTGTTTTAATATCATTTTGCGAGTATTTTTCATAATTTCTTGGCATATGGATATAGCTCCATGCTGCTCGTATATGTTCTTCATTATCAATAGGATATTTTTTATTGACAGGGTCTGCAAAATCAACATTCCCATACTCGTGCAAACCTCTTTCGGGATATACGTCATCTCTTTTTTCCACAATTATTCTCCTTTTATACTGTTCAAAAATCAGTAGTATTATGTGGAGTTTAATTTATAAAAAAATAAAAAACATTCCCTGATTGTACTATCGATTAAGCTTTAGCTGTTTTAATAATATCATTATTAATTGAAGACACTACTCTGCCCCATCCGCCGTTCATTCCTTTGGGGTCATTTTTAGCCCCTATCGGACAGTATTTTTCGTGTACCTGTGAAATGGTTTTTAAGCCTTCATTTATATAATTTCTTCTTAAATTGCTTGCCATTGATTCAAGACAGTCATCTACGCTGTCAAATTTCGCCAACTTTGTATAATTGCTTGATGCAGTCATTACACCGCCTACATTATTTAAATAAACAGCACCGTCGCTTGTGCCGCGAGCGCTTTCATTCATTGCAATCGCTGCAAGCACGGATGCGCTTACTCCGTATTTTTCTTGCAATTCCATAAGTTTTTTACCTTTTCCAGCAAGTTTACCCTCAAGGTGTTTATCAATATCTTCTGCGCTACCTTCAAATTTTTGCGAGATATCATATGTATAATTGCCATAGTTCTTTGCTATTGCATTATTTGCAGATGGTGTAAATATATCTGTCGCAAGGTCAAAATCTGCATTTAAAGCCGGTGTAAACAGTGATGTGTCACACAATTTTGTAAATGCAGAAATAAAATCATCTATATAATTTTGAGAAAATCCAAAGTCAAGCGGTGGCACAATTGAGTAATTGGACATTGCAGGCATCTGCAAAAAGCCTGTTTCCAACGGATTAGACATAAATCCAAAATTCATATTTTCATAAAATCCAAATGGATTAATTCCCGTCATAATTCCCTCAATAAATCTCTTATATATATAAAAACATTTTTTGAGAAAAAATTGCTTATATAAAAATTATTTTTTCAAATTTCCATTCAAATAAGAATCTAACTCTTTAATTGTATTTCTAACTGCGCGCAAAATTCTGTGAGAAGGAGGCAGGGCCTCGGTTTTGTCTTGCGGGTTTATTGTAACAATCACAGGTTTTTCATTGATTTTAACGGGTTCATCGTGTATCAATTCCAAAAAGTCGTAAATTTTTTCCATAACAGGATTTTCTCTTGAAAATATATTGATACTGACTTTAGACGGTTCTTTTTTAACAGGGTCAATTGTAACTTCTATGTTTTTTCTTTTGGCGTATTTTCCTAGAGTTTCTTTGATGCCGTTAACATATTCAAAGGTATCTTTATCAAGATTTCGTGAGATTTTTACATATTTGTTGTAATCTACGGTCGGCTGCTTTGGAGACAAAGATGACATAAGCCTTGTGAATGTTGAATTTACGGCAGCAAATTTTCTTAATTTTGATATATTTGATACAGACATACGCTAACTTTCTAATTCTTGTCGGGATTAGATTATACTGCGACTATACATATTTGTAAAACATTAAATTTCCTGCGCAAGCTTGTCGGCAAGAGGAGTTTTTAGCGTACCGTTGAGGGATTTGTCTATTTCTTTGAGTTTTTTAGAAATAATTTCCATCTCGTCTGTCCATACAAAATTGTCCAGCACATACTTTTCACCTGTTGCAAAATCTTTTGACAATTGAACACGTATGATTTCAGCAAGCATTTTTTGTGCTGTAGGAACCATTTTATCCATATCAATTTCAAGCACACCATCTTCATTTAGCCATACAGCTTTATTTTCGAGAAAATATTTTGACTGCATAACTGTCCTGACTCTATGAGCCTGTGATAGGTTTGGTTTTGCTTTAAGAAAGTTGTCTGCAGCATATGTCACAAGAATTTGTTTTTTTTCTTCAGGTGAGTACATACCAAGCTCAACAAGCACATCTAAAAGCGCAAGAGAACCCATGTCAGCTTTGTTTTCTTCTATTATATTTTTATATTTTCCAAGCGCTTCTGTTCCGGACTTTGGCCCCAGTGAGTGAACGTTTTCATGGCCTATTGTAAACCAGTGGTCAGCCTCCTGGTTGTAATATTGATGAAGGTCTTTGCAAAGTGTTGCATCAAGGCGTTTTTGCCTTTTTATTTTTGCTTCGGGACTTGTAGAAATCCTTATCTGACGGTGATAAACATTTCTTCTTCCGCCGCCGATTTTAAGTGAAGGTTTATCGTTATTCGGAAGGTTTTGGGCAAGAGTTATACCACCTCTATAAGTTCCTTCATCACCTCTGAGTGTAACAATATCAACATCAACCATTGTTTGTTTTTCGTCATCGCCATGGCCTATATTTTGTTCATATTCATCTTTATATGGCATATGCTGTGCAAGAACCGGCATATATTTTTTTATTTCCAGCAGTTTGGCAGTTCCTTCTTTGTTTACTATACCTACTCTTATGCCTATAGAATCTTTGGAGATAGGTTCTATGCCGTTTTCCTCCAGCAGTTTGTTGAGTTCTTCGTTTTCAACAACAGTTCCTGTCATTTCGTCAGCATACTGTTCTCTAGAAATTGTGAATTCCAAAGGAGTATCTTGAAGCTCTGCCCATTTTTTATCGGCATAAGCGTCATTTTTGGGGTTATTTTCACAAAGAGCAATGGCTTGCAATTTCAAATATTTATTAAAATCTTCATTAGTAGACACTTCTGCAGCTGCTTCAAGTTCATCTGCTATGTAAGAAAACTCTTTTGCAAAATATTCGGTATAATCAATACCTTTGAGTTTTTGTCCGTCTCTTACAACCATGGAACGCTGATTCAAGATATTTTTTACTTCTTGTATTTCACCGTCTTTTATCATTTTTAAAAGTATTGTATGAAACTCTTCTTTAGTCAGGTCAGCAGGATAAAAGCCTTTGCCGGGAAGCTCGTTTTCACCTTTGGCAAGAAAAATTTTATTAGCCTCTGAATCTACAGCATTCATCCCTATCTGGGCATTGAAAAGAGCAAGAGTCATTTTGGCATCTTCGTTGCCGTTATTTACTTCTCTTTCCAAATATGCTTTGAATGCAAGGTTTTTAGGATTGTCCTGTTTCATAAAAACTTCATCAATAGCTTTTGCGGCTTTTACAAGGTGCACAAGCGCTTTTTTATCTCCATCAGCAAGTGCCTCATATTCTTTTGCATCTTCTTTTAGCATTTCTTTAGGAATGAGGCAGTCTTTACTTGTTCTTTTCACAAGCTCATCATGCGAAAGATTCAGCTCAAAATTTAATTCGTTGGTTAAATCATTAGTCATATTTATAAACTCCTGTTAATTATTTATCAAAAATGCGTATCTATCGTTTTTGTACTGCAAAAAATCACTTTTAACAATCCCTTTTTCTTCGTATTTTATTTTTAGACTATCAAGCAGCTTTTTTTGTGCAGCAGCCTCTGATTCGCCCTGATTAATTATAAGCATCTGACCGTTAAGGTTTAAAAGAGACATTGCATGCTCTAACAGCTCTTGAGGCATAAAGCACGCCATTGGCAGCCCCCATTTTATATGAGGTTCTTTTAAAACAAAAGGCAAAAACCAGACAATAAAATCATACCTGTCTTTGATATTCAAAAGATTTGATGCAATATATCTTATGTTTTTGAGCCCTCTTGTGTAAAACTTTGCTGTTTCATAACGTGAATAAAAATTGCTATACAACCTGTATGCATCTATCTCGACCCCGTCAAGCGAAAAACCGGAACAAAAAGAATCAAAAAAAGAATACTCACCTTTTGCATAAAACCAGTTTTTAGAGCCAATATCAAGAATTTTGGGATTACTATATGCTTTTTTTACAAAACATTGCTCTAAAATATCAAAGGTATAAAGATTTTCCAGATAGTTTCTATAAAGAATTTTTTCATCAGTTTCAACAAAATTTTTGCGTGAAAACTTTGTATTGCTTCTTATCCAAAAATCTATATTATTTTTTATATTTTCAAACATAAATTAATTATACAGCACAATCAAAACAGCACCCGCTATCATGATAAGAGAGCCCATAGTTTTTTTAAAAATTTCTTTTTCCGCAAAAATTCTGTGCCCCAATACAACACTGACAACAGCACTAAGCTGAAACAATGCCAGTGCATAAGCAACGTTCATTCTTTCAAATATATAGTTTGTAGTGTATTGCATAATCCCCACACATATCGCAATACTGATAAAAAATGCTCCGTTTCTTGTTGATAGCACATCTTTTATTTTTGAAACATTAATATCTTCAAACTTAAGCAAAAATATAGAGAATAATGCCCCGAAAAAACACCACGCTACAAAAACATCCCACACAGATGATAGCAGAATCATTTTTTTGATAAAAACAGCTTCTATTGAACAAAAGAACAATGCCAAAAACCGGTATTGTATTTCTTTGTTTTTGAGCAAAGCAAGAGTAAAACGCTCACCCATTGTATCAAGCACAAAATAGCTGCCCCATACAATTAGTATTATGCCAATAATACCTGCAAAACCCGGCATTTCTCTTAATACAATCATTGCAATAAAAAGTCCGAGTACAGCCTTATAAGAATTTATAGGCCCCAAAACAGAAAGCTCTCCTTTTTTAAGAGCTTTCACCATAAATCCATTGCCAAGTGCCCCCAAAAGCCCTACTATCAGCCCGTAATAATAAAAACTTGAAGGAGGATGAGGTCTGCCGTAAACCGACATAAGCGGAATACACAAAAGACTAAGCATAGTATAAGACACGGCTACAATAACAACAGCATTACAGCCTTTCATTGTTAATTTTTTTTGATAAACATACCCCATACTTACAGAGAAAATTCTCAAAAATACAGCACCTATTAAAAGAATTAAAGATAAAATTGTTTCTTCCTTTTCACATTCTTCTTCCGACAGTCAGATTTATATTATTATAATAAAAAATAAAAACAATTGCCCACCCGGGCATAAAATTAAATATAGGCAAAAGCTGTTTTTTGAAGTAGAATAATTATTATGAAGAAGTTCTTGGCAACAGTGTTGGTTTTATTGTCAGCTACACAGGCTGTATCTGCTTTGCCTGCAGATACTAAAGACTGGGTGTGCAATCCAAACCATGTTTCAGTCTCCGCCGGAGAAATAGATTTAAAAAGCGATTTAAAAAATGACTTCAGGATTTATCAAACAACACTGACAAATCTGACAAATCAATCTGTAGATGTATCAATACCAACAAATGCATCTGCTGATGAAACGGTTAATAAGATTTTAAACAGCGGCATAACAATAAAAGAGCTCATGGTTTTGCCAAAACAAATTGCCACTGAAAGCTACAAAGAAGACGTTGGCACAGGCAATATAGCCAAAGCCCACAAAGGACTGATTTACATAACAGCATCTGCTGGTGCTATTGCTGCCGGAGCTGGAATGCTGGGCATTTATCCCCAACAAAAAATGGAAGAATATTTTTCGCATAAAAAAATAAGAAAAGAATACAAAAAATTTACAAACCAGCTGCAAGACGAGTTTACACTTGCTCCGTTAGAACAAAAAGATTTGTTAATTATTGTGCCTGTTGAAAATGCTGCTTGCATAATAAATACAAGCACAAGAGACGATGAAAGTGAAGTATACTCTGATTATCACCAGCTTTAATTTAAAAACGAAAAAACACCGTAAACATTAGTGATTCAACGGTGTTCGAATTTGATTTAAATGGTGGAGCGTACGAGACTCGAACTCGTGACCCCAACACTGCCAGTGTTGTGCGCTACCAACTGCGCTAACGCCCCTTTGTCATTATTCTATTTTAAAAATAATTAATTATCAATATTTAATGCTATTGACGATGATTTTTTATAATGTAAGATTAATACATTGATAATTTAATAAAATGGGCCTGTGGCACTCTGCCGAGGAATGATTAAGTATCATTCCGAGAGGTGGTAGACGCACAGGATGACAATAGAATATGGGCCTGTGGCGAAATTGGTAGACGCACTAGACTTAGGATCTAGCGCCTTTGGTGTGAGAGTTCGAGTCTCTCCGGGCCCACCATTTAATCAAGAGGCTTATTTAAGGCCTCTTTTTGACTTTTTTGCCACTTTACCAAATAAAAGTTGACTTAAAGTCAGGTTTTATGAAAAACTTTATTTGAGATTAAGTAAATATTAATAATTTATAAAGAAAAAGCTCTTAAACTACAAAATAATTTATATTAGAATTGGCGGTTACGTCTCTTGACAGGTTTATTTGATTATAGAAATAAGCCCACGTCGTTAAATTACTTGGCGTAGCTGTGCACTAAATATACTTTAAAGCGACCATATAAAAATGGTCGCTTTTTGCATGCAAATTTTAGAAAATAGAAAGGAGACAAACATGCAAAATTCAAACAGTTTAAATACTACAAAACTTGAGACAGTTAAGGAAAAACTGTTCTCAACAAAACATCCATCAGAAAAGATGAATGATGAAATCAGAAATAGAATCTTGAATATGAAAGAAGAACAACTAAGACGATTACGACCGTCACAGTTCGAGACAGGTACTGCGCCTATTTCTGATGAGGACTACCAAAAGATTTCGGAGTTAGCTGATTTTATTGCCGAGCATGTTCGGGAAGTGGGTAAGGAACAAACTATTCTTGATTTTCAGGTCGGTTTAAATCTGCTAAACAATTACAAAAAAGAATCTTTGATTGATTCAAAAATCCAATTAATAGAAGATTCTGATTTTGGTGAAAAGACTTATTCGGCTTTATTTGATGTTTTACAAAATTATCCTTTAGAAGTTGTGAAACAATACATCAAGCTAGGAGCAGCCAATAATGCTATTTGGGCAACGAAAAATAATCCGAAAATTAATACGGACAAAAAGGTAGAAAATATTACATTAAAACTTGACGAAAGGAAAAACTAAAATGGGGAAAAAATTATACGGCTATATTTCAAAAGAAAATATTGAGTACGAATGGAAAACAGAACCCGGCGCATGCGAGGTGTGTCAAAGACTGGATGGTACAATATACGATTCGACAAATGATATTCCTGATAGGCCTCACCCGAATTGCAAGTGTCATATTGAAATTCTGGAAAAAGAATCGGATGAACCTGTCACAGACCCGATTGATGCATATAGAGAAAAGATAAAAGACAGAAAAAGAAATGAATTAGAATTAGCAAAACTTTTAGGCGACGCGAAGTCTTTGGAGCAGGAGATTGATGAATACATCAGGCGAATCAATGAACAAGACAGAGAAGTTGAAAAGCTTGAAAGCACTATTGATGCGAGTAGGTTAGATGCTAAAGATAGGCAAAAACTAGCTAATGCTAAAGACCAAATGGAATATGCTAATTACAGAGGAAAAAACTTAAAGCAAGATGTAAAAATTCTTCAAAAAAAAATAGAAAAATCAGACGGCACAATTGAGGAAATCTCTAAACTTGATTTTGAACTAATAAGACTGAATCAAATAAAAGAAGATTTAATGGTGAAGTATACTGAAAAATGGATGGCAAATATTGGTGGAGAAATATTTGCATGGCAACATAATACTTCAGAAGCTTTGGCGTTATACAAAATAGGTTCTTCCGAAAGAAATGGCAATATTGATTACGTACAAAAAAACGGATATATGTATGAAAGTGTTAAAGAACTAAAGAACAATCAGCTAGAAAAAGATTTTTCGGATAGGCTACAAAAAGAAATCGGTAAAAAGGATGCACCGATTTTGGTCTTAAATCCCGACAGCACAATGGCTGCGGCTATTCAAAGAACAGAAGAATTGCAAACGTTTATCACTAATAATATTTCTGCATTAAAAAATGGCAGCACAATCAGCAACAAAACTATCACCTTTAAAACAGGAGATATGTATAATGCATTGCATGGGGCTGTAATCAGAGAAGCCCAAATAGATGTGCAAGGAAATTTAAATATACAAATAACAGATGTTTGGAATTTTAACAAAAATCGTCCGAGTTTAAGAGGACGTCTTGGTGAGAAATATCAAGAAAATGGAGAACTTACCAATTATGGTATTTTAATAATAATAAAAATTCCTCAAGAAAAATGGCAAAAAGTACTTCAATAAAATCTTTAAACGCAAATAGCCGCTTGTAAGAATATACAATGCGGCTATTTTTTTATATAATCATTTTATGAATAAAAAATTGTTTAGTTTAGAGAAAATATTGTTTATTTTAATAAATTTATTTTTTAGTTTTTCTCTTCTAATATTCTTTTTATCAGAACATTTTAGTTTTTGGCTTTCAACCTGTTTGAACAATGCTGACCCTGTTTCAAGTGAGCAAGATGGTTATTACATATCCCTGATTATATTATTTTGGCTTTTATATTTAATCTTAAAAATATTTACATTTATTATTCTTTATAAATCGAAAAATATTTTTTCTTATATAAATCAATTTTTAGAAAATTTTAAAAGAAAAAATCATTTTAGAAAATCTGTATTTAAAAAAGCAATTCTTTTGGATATAAGTGCTTATATCATTACAGTTCTTTTATGTTTTATATTAATTAAAAAACCTATTACTGACATTTTTTTAGCTTTTGGAGATTCGTTGATTCTTTATATGTGCTGGGGTGGCGGAGTTACAACAAGTTATTCAATATTTTTATTATGTTTAAAAACACATTCTTTTTTGAAAAAAAAGAAACATTTATTTTATCGAGCTAATTAAAAGCAGCTGCTCGCTATAATAAGAATTGGCAAAACTTTTAGGCGACGCGAAGTCTTTGGAGCAGGAGATTGATGAATACATCAGGCGAATCAATGAACAAGACAGAGAAGTTGAAAAGCTTGAAAGCACTATTGATACTAGCAAGTTGGAACCAAAAGACAAGCAGAAATTGTCTGACTTAAAAGAAAATATTGATTTTGCTAAATACAAAGGTGATAAGGCTAAGCAGGAAGTTTCAATATTACAAGATAAAATTGCGACAACAGAAACGATTAAAGAAATATCAAAAGTCAAATATGAACTTCAAAAATTAAGACAATACTCAGAAAATATGATTACTGAAGCTAAGCTAAAAATATTCACTCTGGGCATAGATGTTATTGGGTCAATCAATCAACCTGATGCCGTAGCTTTATGGAATATTTCAGTTGATGGATTACAATATGACAATAAATATATTAAAGAAAACGGAAAAATATACAATACAATCGGTGATTTAAAAGATTATAAGCTTGAACAAACAGTTCAGAATAAAATCCAAAAACAAATGGGTGTTAGTGACAGCAAAGGAATTGTTTTTCATAAAAATAGTTCCTTATCTAGAGCTATAAAAAATTCAGATGAATTAAGAAAATTTATTACTGATAACAAAAACACCTTAATCAAAACCGGAACAGTTGAGAATAAGTCAATAAGTTTTAACAAGGGTAATTTGAAAAATGCATTGCAAAATGTCGATATTATAGAGACGTATATTGACTAACAAGGGGATTTACATACCAAAATTCTTGACACTTATGACTATAACCCCAATGAAAAAGATTGGAATGTTAAAACAGCAAGAGAATTGCAAGAAAAAAATAAAATTCAGACCTATTACACAATCTCTGAAATAGTTCTACCTAAAAATGTTTGGATAAATTATTAAGCATTAGCTACAAATAGGGTCTAAAAATAGACCCTATTTTGTTATAATAATTTATGAAACAACTTTCTTTCATTTTATTAAACTTAATTATGTCAACGAATTTGCCAATTTGGATTATTTTAACTTGGAATTACATATTAAATATTGGTGATTCTATCGACATAATGGCATATACAGGAATAGCTTATGTTTTATTTTCAGTTTTTTATGGAATTTTCAAACTGGAAATATTTTCATTCTTTGTAAAATATTCTCAATTTTTCAAATACACTTCAAAATTATTGAATAATATAAAGTGTGACCCAAAATTACGGAATAATCTTTTAATATCAGTTTTTATAGTTGATATTTTATTTTTAGTCTTGGCTTATTTTGCATTTAAAAATCTGGGCTGGAATACAAAAGCGCTACCTTTTCTTTATCTTTTTTCTTTAGGCGGTGCATTAACAAGCTATTTATCTTTTTTGGTTACGCCTTGGATTGAAAAAAGATTTAAAAACTAACATAAATTTAATTATAGTCTACGAGTGTCTTGTTCATTTGCAGGCTTTTTTCATATAATCATGTTCATGAAAAGATTTTTAAAATTTAGTGAACTTCTGTTTTTTGCAATCGTTAACTTATTTTTTAGTGTTGAAATGTTGTTTTTGACATAGGTATTTTCATTGTTATGTAAAAAAGGAGAAAACTTTGATAAAAATATATCATATATTTATTTTGTATGTTATTAATTTGGATTGTTTTTTTATTATTTAAAGTGTTTACTTTCCCAGTTTTGTATTGGTTAAGAACATTATTTCAGCCCATTTTCTTTTTTTAAATGTTACAAAAAACAAAAATAGCGACATAAAATATTTATTTTTATGCCACTAAAAGTGTACGATGTATTTATAGATACAAACAAAGAAAGTACACAAATGCCGTATAAACATACAAAAAAAGACGTAAGTCTTAAGCTTTACCCTGAGGAATATGTTGTTTTGGATATTGAAACAACCGGATTGTCTCCTGTGCAAAATGAGATTATCGAGCTTAGCGCAATTAGAGTTTCGTTTGGTAAGGTAAAGGAAGAATTTTCCCGACTTGTTAAACCAAGAGGTTTTATGAGCACATTTATCACAGAGCTCACCGGAATAACACCTCAAATGCTTGAAACGGCACCTAATATTGAAGAAGCAATTCTGGATTTCAAAAACTTTTGTTCAGACTATATTTTAATGGGTCACAACATTACATTTGACTTAAGCTTTATTAACGAAAAACTGCAAAAACACCACGGCATGCAGCTTGAAAATGACTATATAGATACACTAAAACTGGCTAGAAAATTTTTACCCCAGCTTCAAAGCAAAAAGCTTGGTATCATTGCAGCGCATTTCAATTTAAACACAGACGGAATGCACAGAGGTCTGAAAGACTGTACAGTAACAAACCTCTGTTATGAAAAATTTCTTGATATATTAAATCCCGATAAGCCCAAACAGGGCTCACTGCTTGAAAACCTTTTTTAATTAAACAACAGTTGCTGCAGTTTCGGCCGCCAGCGCCTTTTGATTTTTCACAAGCTCTTTGTAGAGTTCTATGCCTGCTGTCAAGCTGTATACATTGTTAAATCCACGCTGCAAAAGAATTCTGGAAGCAACATAGCTTTGAAAACCGGTGTTGCAAAACAGAATAACTTTTTTATCTTTCGGAAGCTCGTCACATCTTGACCGAAGCTCCGGTGTAGGTATATTCAAAGCACCATCTATTGTTTCGTTTGCATAATCTGCTGCAGGGCGCACATCCACGAGCACAGAGTCCTTGATATCTTCAAAATAGGCCGGTTTTACAAAACCCTTTAAAATATTATCAGCATGCATACCCAGTATATTTACAGGGTCCTTTGCTGAAGAATAAGGAGGAGCATAGCATAACTCGGAATCTATCAAATCCCATACCTTCAAAGAATTCCTCATTGATGTAGCTATTACATCCACACGTTTTTCCACCCCTTCGTATCCGGCAGCTTGCACTCCCAGGATATCGCCCTGTGCATTAAACAACAATTTATACATAGTCCTTGTTGCACCCGGATAGTAACTTGCATGTGAAAATCCGTATGTAAAAGTTTTCCAGTAAGGGATATTGCGTTTAATGAGATTTTCCTCGCTATTACCTGCATTTGCAATAGTAAGGTCAAAAACTTTTACAACAGCAGAGCCTATTGTTTTTTTGTACACAGATTTATATCCTGCAATATTGTCCGCAATAATACGCCCCTGTCTGTTTGCCGGACCGGCCAAAGGAATAAGCACATCCGCATTAGTAACAAAATCGGTTACCTCAACGCTGTCACCGCCTGCATAGATATCAGGGTCTGATGTTTGCATGTGTTCGTTAACCTTCACACCTCCCGATTTACCGATAACAAGTCCGCATTCGCGGGCAAGTGATGTTTGCGGCTTTACACCAATGGCAAGCACCGCGATATCATAAGGTAACTTTCTGCCGGAATTCAATACTACATAATCATTATCAAAAGCTTTTACTCCGTCAGACAGAACAAGGTTAACTCCGTGTTTTCTCATTTCATTTTGTGCAAATGCAGCTGTCTCTTTATCAACAGGTGGAAGGATATGAGAGGAAAGCTCAACCAGTGTAGTGTTTACGTCTTTGAGATGTTTAAAGTTTTCAGCCATCTCAACCCCAATAAAACCGCCGCCAATCACAACTGCATTTTTTGCATTTGTATTTTTTACAATCTCTTTTATGGCATTGCCGTCTTTTAGCATTCTGAGTGTATGTATTTTAGGGTTATTTATCCCTTGTATATCCGGCACAAACGGCTCAGCACCCGGCGTAAGCACCAGTTTATCATAACTTAAAACCTCTGAATCATTAACAGTAACTGTTTTTTCAATACGATTGATAGCAGTTACGTTGGCACCCATTTTTATATCAACATTTAAAAGGTTTTTAAATTTTTGCACGCTTGAAACATGCATTTTTTCTTCACTGTCTATTACGTCAGAGCAATAATAAGGCAGACCGCAATTTGCAATAGAAATTTCATGAGTTTTTTCAAGAATCAAAATCTCCGCATTATCATCCAGCCTTCTTAGTCTTGCCGCAGCGCTTGCACCGCAAGCACCTCCACCTATAATTAAAATCTTCATATTAAAATCCTCTTTATTTATCTTGATAATACAGCATACAAAAATCCGGCAATAAAAACAACAATTTCGTGTTAAAATTATAAAAAAATGTGGAGGAATTAATGAGACTTTGTGTAGTTGGTACAGGTTATGTCGGTTTAGTTGCAGGTACATGTTTTGCAGAGATGGGCAACAATGTAATATGCGTTGACAAAGACACAGACAAACTTAAGAAACTTGAAAAAGGCATTATTCCGATATTTGAACCGGGTCTTGAAAATCTTATTTTGGAAAACGTAAAAGAAAAAAGACTCACTTTTACAGCTGATTTAGATTTTGCTGTAAAAAACAGCGATGTATGTTTTATTGCAGTAGGCACACCACAAAAAGAAGACGGCTCTGCAGATTTGAGCGCAGTGTTTACCGTAGCAAAAAGCATCGCGGATTCTATGAACGAATACAAAGTAATCGTAAACAAATCCACAGTACCGGTCGGAACTTGTGAACAAATAGAACAAACTATCAAAGAAAATACATCCTACGATTGCGATATTGTGTCAAACCCTGAATTTTTAAAACAGGGTGCAGCTGTACAGGACTTTTTAAAACCGGATAGAGTCATTCTCGGAGCAAAGAATGAACGTGCTCTTAAAATAATGCGAGAAATTTATGACCCCTTCATTAGAACAGGAATACCTGTTATTGAAATGGACATAAAATCTGCTGAAATGACAAAATATGCTGCAAACGCTTTTCTTGCATTAAAAATATCTTATGCAAATGAAATAGCAAACATTTGTGAAGCTATCGGAGCAAATTCCGAAATGGTGAGAAGGGGTATGTGTGCAGACAACCGTATCGGCTCCAAATTTTTGTTTGCAGGGCTCGGATACGGAGGCTCTTGCTTCCCAAAAGATGTAAAGGCTTTGATATCAGTAGCAAAAGCAAACGGATACAGTGCAGAAATTTTGAATGCCACAGACAACATAAACTTGCGTCAGAGATATATTTTTATTAACAAAATTATAAAAAGGTACAACGGTAATTTGAAAGGCAAAAAATTTGCACTATGGGGTCTTGCTTTCAAACCCGAAACAAACGACATGAGAGAAGCTCCCTCTATTAACATAGTGAAAGAGCTTGTTATGCAAGGTGCAAAGATTTGTGCATTTGACCCCAAAGCTATGGATACGGCAAAGGGAATTTTAAAAGATAAAATCACGTGTGCAGGCTCTGCTTATGATGCCCTTGTTGGTGCAGATGCTCTTATTCTGGCAACAGAGTGGAATGAATTTAAAAATCCTGATTTTGACAGAATAAAAAAAGAACTGAAAGAACCTGTTATTTTTGACGGCAGAAATCAGTATGACCCGATTTTGTTAAAAGAAAAAGGCATAGAATATCACTGTATAGGGGCAAAGTAATGAAAAGAATTTTGGTAACCGGCGGAGCAGGATTTATAGGCAATCATCTTTGCAGAAGGCTTTTAAAAGAAGGAAACAAAGTAATTTGTCTTGATAATTTTTTTACCGGTTTAAAAAAACATATTGCTGATTTGCTTGAGCACCCCAATTTTACATTAAAAGAGCACGACATTATCAACCCTGTTGATATAGAATGCGACCAGATATACAATCTTGCTTGTCCGGCAAGCCCGCCGCATTATCAGTATGATGCTGTCAAAACAATGAAGACTTCCATGCTTGGAATATTAAATATGCTCGAGCTTGCAAAAAAACATAATGCAACCATCTTGCAGGCCTCTACCTCCGAAGTATACGGAAACCCTCTTGTACACCCTCAAAATGAAACATACTGGGGCAATGTAAACCCCATCGGCATAAGAAGTTGTTATGATGAAGGAAAACGTTGTGCCGAAACACTAATGACAGACTACCACAGGCAATACGGCATTGAGACAAGGATTATCAGAATATTCAACACATATGGGCCTAACATGGATCCTAAAGACGGTAGAGTTGTTTCTAACTGTATTATGCAGGCTTTGAGCAATGAAGATATAACAATTTACGGAGACGGCACCCAGACAAGAAGTTTTTGTTATGTAGACGATCTTGTCGAAGGAATGATAAGGATGATGAACAACAAAAGCGGTTTTTGCGGTCCGGTAAATCTTGGAAACCCTTCTGAAAGGACTGTGCTTGATCTGGCTCAAAAAATAATAGAGCTAACCGGTTCGCAATCTAAAATCGTTTTTTTACCACTGCCAGGCGATGACCCCATCAAAAGGAAACCGGATATTTCCGTTGCACAAAAAGAGCTTGGCTGGGAACCTGAAGTGGATATTATAGACGGTCTCAAAAAAACCATCGATTATTTCAAAACAGTTTAGCTTTTTCTATGCTGTAAATTAAATGCAGCATTTCTTTTCCGTGTACGATTTTTACAAAATCGCCTATTACTTTCATACCTAATTTTTTTGCAACTTTTTGTGATGCAGTGTTTGTTGGTCTTATTTCGGCAATTACCTGTTTTTCTTGCAAAATATCAAAAGCATATTCAATCAAAGCTTTTGCACCTTCATAAGCATAGCCGTTATACCAAAATTCTTTTTTCAGAATATATCCGGTTTCCAAAAACCTTTGACCGTTTATTATATCAGGCATAAGCCCAATTTGGCCCACAACCTGATTTTTATTTTTGTCTAACGCAAGAAAATAGCCAAGGTTATATTTTTCGTAAAATTCAATGTTTTTACTTATCCAATTTTTTACTTCTTCATCAGAAAAAATATACTCCCATGCATACATAACATCTGCATCTTTATGCATAAGGCATAATTGTGCAAAATCATTTTCGTCAATCTTAAAAAGGCGCAGACGTTCAGTTTCCAAAAACAGTTCGTTCATCTGATTATTATAAAGAAATTTGTTTTAAAAATCTATACACTTGATTTTTGGTTTTGAGCGTTTAATAATATAATGTACAAACTAAATAGCGCGGGATACTCTGCCGACGAAAAGGTGACTAAATGTCACGTTTGAGGAGAGGTAAGTCTGGAAGACTGCTCAGAGTAAATCGCAAATGAAAACTAAATAGCGCGGGATGGAGCAGTCTGGTAGCTCGTTGGGCTCATAACCCAAAGGTCGTTGGTTCAAATCCAGCTCCCGCAACCATTTTAAAGAAAGCTTCAAATAATTGAAGCTTTCTTTTTATTTTAATGGACTATAAAAATTCTTTTCATACTCATCGCGTGGCAAAAACGGATACATGTCTTCAAGCGAAGGAGAAATCATTGTTCCGTCTTCTAGCTTGCGTGAGGAAAGTTTTGGCGTAAATATATAATCAGGATTCACTATCACATCGCACAAAACAGGGCCCTTAGCAGACAAAACATTTTTTATCGTATTATCAATTTCATGAGGGGACTCCAGCCTGATTGACTTTATATCAAAAGCACTGCCAACTTTAACAAAGTCAGGTATGCTCACGCCACTGTTTGTTCCTGCTCCGGTATTTCGGCCTTCAAAAAAGTTTGTTTGTGTTTGTTTGATTGAGCTATAGCCATCGTTATTCAAAATAAAAATCTTAACCGGCAGATTGTGGTGTTTTAATGTTTGGAGCTCTTGAAGATTCATCATCAAAGATCCATCACCGGCAATACATATTGTATTTTTTTTGTTGTTTGCAACACATGCACCTATTGCTGCCGGCAAATCATAACCCATTGAAGCGTCTCCGGAATTCGAGAATATTCTCTGATTGTTCTTGACCATCGCTGTTTGCACGCTTGCAATTATAGCTGTGCCATTGGCAGTGACGCAAACATCATTTTCAGACATTAGCTCTGTAAGACGCCTTACAAAATAATAAACATTAATTTTATCTCCTGTTTGTGAATATTCTTTTGTATTACCAAAAGAATACCTTTCTTTTAAATCCCGGCAAAATGTAAGCCATTGTGGTTTATCAATAGAGGTTAAAGATTCTTTAAGCAAAGGTAAAAAATCAGCGAGGTCTGCATGTATTGCCATATCGGGCTTTACAAGAGGTTTTTCAAGTTCAGCTTTGTCGATGTCAACGACAATTTTATATGCATTTCTAGCAAAGTTTTCCCAATTATAGCTTATTTGTCTTATATTGTTTCTTGTTCCTAAAAAGAGCACCAAATCTGCATTTTGAAGTGCAAAATTGCCTGCTCTCTGGCCGATTGTACCGATACGGCCAATATATTGAGGAGTATCCTCGTTCAACAAATCAAAACCGTTAAAGGTTGTTACAACAGGGATGTTTAAATTTTTAAGTATATCTAAAAAGGTATGTTTCATGCCTGAAAGCCTAATACCATGGCCGGCAACAATAAGAGGAGTTTTTGCAAGGGAAAGACGGCTCAAAACTTCTGTGATTTTGCAATCTTCCTTTGTCGAGGGAGGTTTGCAGGATATATCAAAATCTATTAATTCCTGTTCATCTATCACAGCCGCTTGAACATCAATAGGAATATCCAGCCACACAGGGCCTTTTCTTCCTGTAGTTGCTTCATAAACAGCCCTATCCAGATGATATTTAATTTCGAGTGGATTTTTAACCATTACAGCATATTTTGTTAAAGGTTTTACAACGCTTATTATGTCAGCTTCTTGATCTCCCAGCTGCCTGAGATTTAAATCAGGACAAGAAGCAAGGGTTGTAGCTCGTTTTACCTGACCGGAGATATATAAAACAGGCACAGAATCTGTCCATTGGCCAAAGACTCCGTTTAAACAATTCAAACCTCCGGGGCCTGTTGTAACATTTACTACAGGCAGTTTAGAGCTGGCTTTTGCGTACCCCTCAGCTGCAATTGCACAGGCTTGTTCATTATGGTTACAAATATAAGGAATATATTTGCCAAAACTGTCATTGAGGTGCATTGCTCCACCGCCTGATACCATAAACACATTTTTTATGTCATAGATATTTTTTAGCCTTGATGCAATATAATCAGAAACTTTTATTTTTGCCATTATTTTCCCCGCAGATAATCACTCACTAGCAAGAAGACCCGCCGGCTTGTTCAATTGCCAGTTTATAACGTTTTTCAAGCAGCTCTAGTCTAGCTTCGTCTTCTCTAAAAATCATTCCGTAAAATTCTTTTTTATTTCTCAACCACATTAATTCAAACCCGACAGCTTTTAAAATACCCTTGCCTGCATTTGAATCATTTATTGCATTCTGTGCATCAAAAATGATTTTTCTTGTTTCAAAACGAGTAAGGCTGCCTTGAGGCAAGCGTTTAAAAAACGGTAAGGAATGCGCAGAAACGCCCCCGCCAATAACAAACTGTTTGTTGTTTTGTGAAACAGCTTTTGCTGTTGCATTTGCAATATCAAAAATCTCATCCGTATTTATATCTTCACGAGAAAGCCCCATTGAACCTGTCATATCTACACGGCCAAGCACAACTCCGGAAACATCTTGAAATTCCGGTGATTTTATCATTGCATCAAGATTGTTGAACCCTGTGATGGTTTCTATGTTCACAAGAAAATTGATATCTTGCCACTCTTCTTCCGGGAATACAAATTTTGTTGCCTGAACATATTTTTTCATTGCATAAGGAGTCTCTATCATTGGTGCAACTATGGTGTTAACACCGATGATTCTTGCATCAAACAAATCTTTTATTGCTTCGCAGCCGCCAATTTTGATTGTCAGTTCAAGCCCTGCTTTTGTTACCACTTCTTTTAAACGCAGAGCCTCTTCCATCCTTGTACCTTCTGCTTCAAACTCTGCTTTAACCCCCACCACGTGATGATTCTCTTTTAAATCAATCAACGCGTCCAACATTTTTTTCTCAAGTCTGTTCATTGTTTACCCTTTATATTTTACAAATATTATATTACAAAAAGCCTTCTTAAAAATAATAAGAAGGCTTCTTTGTTTAAAAATAAAGAATTTTTAATATTTTTCCAGATATTCGTTAAGCTCCCATGGCGAAACATCTGTTCTGTATCTGTCCCACTCCATTTCTTTGGCCATAACAAACTCGTTAAAGATATGTTCGCCAAGAGCTTTTTTAACAAGCTTGCTTTTTTTCATCAAAGCCAACGCTTCGTTTAAACTGCCTGGCAAAGAATCAATGTGGTTTCTTTTTCTTTCTTTTGCTGTCATATCATAGATGTTTTCTTCTGTTTGAAGCGGCGGCTTAATCTGGTTTTTAATACCTTCCATAGCAACCGTGAGCAATACAGCCATAACAAGGTACGGGTTGCACGATGCATCCGGTGAGCGCAGCTCAACACGGGTAGCATTACCTCTTTTTGCAGGAACCCTGATTAATGCACTTCTGTTAGCAAGCGACCATGCAATATAAACAGGAGCCTCATATCCAGGAACAAGACGTTTGTAGCTGTTAACAGTCGGGTTTGTAATAGCTGTAAAATCTTTTACATTTTCAAGGATTGCACCGATTGTATAAAGAGCCTCCTTAGACAACTGGAATGCAGAATCCTCGTTAAAGAATGCATTTTTGCCTTTTTTAATATCAAAAAGCGAAATGTTGCAATGCATACCGGAACCGTTAATACCATAGATGGGTTTGGGCATAAATGTTGCATGAAGTCCAAATCTGTCAGCAGAAGCTTTAACTGCATATTTGAATGTAACGATATTATCCGCAGCAGTAAGAGCATCAGCATATTTAAAATCTACTTCGTGCTGTCCTCTTGCTACTTCGTGGTGGCTCGCTTCGATTTCAAAACCAAGCTGTTCCAATGTGTCAACTATTTGAGCACGAATATCCTCGCCCTTGTCATCAGGACCTACGTCGTAATAACCGGCAGAGTCGTGTGTGCCCGTAGTTGGCAAGCCGTTTTCATCTTTTTTGAAAAGGAAAAATTCTGCCTCAGGGCCGATATTCATAACAAAGCCCATTTCTTCGGCTTCTTTTATAACTCTTTTTAAGTTGCATCTGGGACAGCCTTCAAAAGGTGTGCCGTCTGCATTATGGATATCACAGATAATTCTTGCTACGTTCCATTTTCCTTCTTTTTCTCTCCAGGGAAGAATAGCAAACGTAGAACGGTCGGGATAAAAATACATATCAGATGTTTCAATGCTTCTGAAACCTTTAATAGAGGAACCGTCCAGCATAAGTTCATTGTTCAAAATTTTATCAATTTGTTTTGCAGGAACAGCCATATTTTTGACCATACCGTTTATGTCAACAAACTGAAGACGAATAAATTTTACGTGGTTTTCGTCAATCAGCTTTTTTATCTCTTCTTTAGAGAGCTCTTTTCCCTGTTTCGGAACGTAGTTAATCATTTGTTCTCCTTTTTCATACACCGTTCTTTTTACAAGTTTAATTATGATATTATTTATGCTTTAGTGCAACAGTTTTTTGTTTTCGGGGGTTATTAAGATATTTTACACAATAGTTTTTCGCTGAATTTTGCTTTTAGATAACAAACCCTGTTTATTTTTATTCTCATATTGTAAAAATTTTTGATACCAAATTGAGATTTTTTTTATAACAATGCAAAAGTTATTTTAAAAATTTTTTGTTTAATGAAAGTTAACAATATTTTTCATCAGATACAGTGTCCTTTCAGAGTCTTTTATCTGCTCTTTTGCAAGTATTGCAAAAGAGTTTGAGAAATATTTCTCAAAGCTTTCAATATCATATTGCTCAAAGATGTCTTCTCTTGTGGAAAGAAGAATTTTTACCTTGGAATCTGTTTTAGGAACAAATTCTATAATCAAATACTCACAAATTCCTGCAAAAAATTCTGCAATTTTTGAAAACGGAAGATTATTGGAAATTGCAAGATGGTGAATAAGAGCAAGGGCCATAGCAAGCTGTGGATGTTCTCTTGCAACAAGAGAATCTCTTTCCTCACAATTCCATCCTATGGAAGGCGACGGATTTGTCAAATCACACAAAAGAGGAAGTATATTTTTCTCTTTATTATTTTTTATATATAAATAATTCTTTTCTGCAGCAACAGCATCGATATCGAATGCAGCGCTTTTTATGCCTTTATTGCTTGCAATTCTTGTAAAGTATCCGTTATTTGCACCCAGATCCCAGCAGGTTTTTACTGAGGCGATATCTAAAAATCTGGACACTATCTGTGCTTTATCTTCCATTGCCTTGTCAGAATAATTGGTGAATGTATAATAATCGCCCCATTCTGTGTCTTGAGGTTTCCATTTTATTGATTTTACAAGGTCAATAAGGTTTTCTATAATTACAGTTTTCTGTTCAACAGAGAGATTGCTTTCTTTTTTGACCGATGTGCTTTCATATTTTGACTGCATTGCAGCGTGCATGTGTATGTGGAGCATTATTGCAAAATTGAGTTTTGTCCGCCAAGGAAGCATACTAGAAGCCAAATCAAGTGGAATTCCGTCTATATAGTTTTTTAAAAGCGATTGAATACGCACATCGCAATAAACCATTAAAAGCAACGGAGCAAGAAAATGTCTGCAAAACTGCCCGTATGCAACCCATGGTTTTTCATTGCATTTTTCAAAAGATAGAGTATCTATAAAAACAGGTCTTCCGTCTTGAAACTGAATATTATAAGCGCTGGCATCTTTTAAAGACATGCCGTATTTTAGTGCGAGCATTTGTATTTTTAAGGTCAACAATGCTGCGTCTTTGAGCATAGAAAATGACCATTCGTAACAGTAAGAGACAAAATCAATCTTTTGCGGCCGGATTATTTTGTACAATTCATTATCAACGTTTTCATCGGTTTCAATCTCTTCATGAGCAACAATGTATTTTTTTTCAACAAGTTTTTTATACAGTCCGCACTGCATAAAAAAGTCGTAGTTTTCTTTATAACATTTGTTTATCTGTCTGTAGACAACCCCGTCTTTTTTATAAACAAACCCTGCCGGGTCTTTGTATGAAGATTTTTCTTTTTCCATAAGAATAATAATAACAAAATATATTTATTCTGTCATAACACGTTTTGCAATATTAAAATCAGGAAGGTCATTTCCCTCAGGTATATCCTCAGGGTTAGGATTTTTCATCCACAAATCAATGGAATCTTTATGAATATAATGTTTTGCCTTGTTTGTTATAATGTCAATAATCTCGTCTTTAGATTTGTCAGCATATGGCTCTATTTTAGCAAAGCCAAGTACTTTTTTGAAATTCGAACGCATAACGTAAAATGCATCTTGCATGCCTGCCTCATCCGTTTTTTGCTGTGTTTCCGCAGGGTTTATAACAAAGCCGTCAGGTCCTGTCAGGTCTATTTTTTCATCTTGTATTTCATTTCTCAATTTACTTGCATTTTTCTGCCCGATTTCAAAAACAAGTTCATCAATATGTTTTTTGGTAAGCATATAGCCATCATGGTAATTGTCCACGGAAAGAGAAACAGGCCTGTATGACGCACGCATGTTTACAGAATCATTGCATCTGTCCGAATCAAAAGGTATATCGATATTCGCAACATTACAACCGTTTTGGAAAAGCAAAACTTCTCTTAAAGTAAGAGGTTTTGACTTATCTTTTCTGTGCTCTGACAGATAATACAAAGTGTATTTAAGCACATCAACGGTACCTTTTACGTCAGCAAAGGCATCGTGTGCGTTTTCCATATTTTTGGCGAAAAGATAGGCATACTGTTTTGATAGTTTTTTTGAAGCGCCCAAATAAGGATGAATACGCTGCATTAACAAAAACGGGTCAAGTACTTTAAAATAGCGTTTTGGCTTCAATTCATCCGCAGAATAACTGTTATGCTCTTTTATTGCATTATTCAGCATTGTGATATCAAATTTTGAATTGTATGCAACAATAATACCGTTTTTTTTGTTTAAGTAATCATTTACAAAATGTTTTAAAACCTGTTCCATTACAGGAGCGTTTTTTACATCTTCATCATAGATGCCATGCACTGCGCTTGCCTGTTCGGGGATGTGTATCTCTGGATTAATAAGACAGTTATAAGCTGATTCATCAACTATTTTACCTTTTTTAATTTGTATGGCTCCAATCTGGATTATCTTATCAAGAGGTTTTGTCTCATCATCATTATTGGTACCTGTTGTTTCTGTATCAAAGACCACCGCATCAATACACAGCCTGTTGTTTTCATCTGTTATAGGAACATCCAGTGACCTGTGCTTTTTCATGTCAATAAGATATGAAATATTTGTGGCAAACGATTTATCTTTAAAAATGTCACCTTTCAGCTCTTTTGACGGAGGTTCCTTGGCATTGCGAGAGCATATGGAGTGCAAAGTCGCCAGAGGTTTTTTGCAATTTGTGTAATTAAATCGCCTTACCCAGCTTGTCTCGTAGGCTTCGGCCAGAGCATTTGCCTGCAAAAACACATAATAATCCCTCGGTGTTGCACTGTTCCAATCAAGAGGTTCGCTCAATATTTTATCTGAACCCACTTTTTTAAAATCATACCATTCGGGCATACCAAGCTCATTATTTTCCATTAGCCCAAGCCCTTGATATTGTTTGTTTTTAACCTTCTTTGTGTATTCATTTTCAAAGTAATCACCTTTGAAGCTCGGCACAAATTTTGTCATTACCGGTATAAAATATGGCATTTTATCCATATCCGGTAGATAAGGCAGCATTCCATTGCGTGAAATTTGTTTTGAATCCTTGTTTGTAAGCTGCAAAGGAGCCTGTTTTTCAAGAGATTGCCTGTTATGATTTTTATGAAAATTTACACCAATAACCTTCATCAGCCCTCCAAATTCAGCTTTGCACCTGACATTTCCGACGGATAAAGTATATCCTTTCCTCTTGAAAGCACTTTATCATATTCAGATTCAGAGTGTTTCCAGTCTTTTTCAAACTGTCTTAAAAAAACTCTCGCAAGTGCCGGTTTTTCAAATGCTATTGCCGCCTCGTTATTTCCGCGTTTGTATTTTTCTTTAGCGTTATTTCTGTCTATGATAATTTTGTAATATCCCTTGATTGTATTAAGCGCAGAGCGGTCTTTAACGGTAAACAGATATTCAGCGTCTTGAAGCCGCATAAGTGCAGAACCCGTTTCATTGATTTCATTTACGGCTTTTTTGATTTTTCCTCTCCTGACAAGCACCTCTTTATAATCAAGACGTTTTCTTATCAATGGAGGAAGGCCTATAGATTCTTCCACTTTTTCAACTTTTTTCATATACCCGACAATTTCTCTGTTGATTTGTTCGGTATATTTTTCATAGTCCTCTCTCTGGCCTTTTTTCAGATTTTGATTCATTGCCATGGCCGACCAGTTTGCAGAGCCGATTAGCAGCTCTCTGTCATCAAAAACTGCCCATTTGCCGTGCATACGCTGGGTAATTTTTGTATCGGTTTTATATTGGCGTATATCAATATTGTTTTCTTCCAATTTTTGGTATGCAGTATTACAATACGGAAATTCTTCTATGATAGAGGGGTCAACAATAATTTTTGCATCCAGTTCTCCTTTATGCACTCGCTCGATTATTGTTTGGATAATTTCTTTGTCTGAAAGAACAAAAAGCTCTGCTCTAAGTTTTTTAGCTGTTTTCACCTTTTGCATTACATAATCTCTTACAGATTCACTGCCCTTTTCTCCGATATATGCAAGCTCTCTTGGCTTTGTACAGAGCACTTTTATTGCAGGGTCTTTTATAGGATTGCGTTTAATCAAATCAAGCTTTGACAGGTCATTTTCATCGTAGCGTTTTTTATCTTGCGGATTATCATACAATTCGCCGACTATTTTCATATAATCGACATTTTCCTGTTTAATTTCTTTATTAATACCTTTATAAAACTGTTGCTCATCTTCTGACAGAGGGCCTGCGACTATTTTTGTTTTGCCCAGCCTTTGCCAGCAAAATGCCCAGTCTTTATTAAAAATTTCTTCAAGAATATTATCCACTTCGGAGTTTTTGTTTTCAGTTCTGGTTTCTATTGCAACACACGCATCATGATTTGCAGTAGAATGAGTGCCCCAGTTCATGCCGCCTATAATAAGCTTTTTACCGTCCACAGCAACAAGTTTTACGTGCTGCAAAGCAGATCCGCCCTGTGCCGGCCGTGGATATGGAACAACGTCAATACCGTTAGTTTTCAGGAATCTTATCATATCCTGATTATTGTAATGGCGCCGTTTTTGGCCGTTTCCATCTATATACCATTTGTGCGCATCAAGAATTATTTGAACCTTTAAATCAGGATTTTCTTTTTTCTTTTTAAGAATCATTGGTAAAAGGCTCTTGTGTTCATCATAACCGGACACCATATCCGCACCGTTAGAAGGCCAGATATGCCCGTCTATAGAAGGATGCTGAAACTCAAACATTTCTATTTGTATAGAATCTCTTGCGCTTTTTATATATTCAGCTGCTTTTGCAAATATCTGTTCACCATCAATAAGGGTTGTTACATTTGTTTTGCCAACCATTGCAGTCTTGGAAGGCTCCGGCAGAACCTGCGGCACATAAGAGAGAGAAGGAATATTCAATAAAAGCCAATCTGTACGGGAAAGCCCAGCATCATCTGCTTTTTTGGCAATTTTTTGTGCAACCCAAAACGCCACATCATCAAGTGCAACAGGACGTTCACTTTTTGGTGTTTTTACTTTTGGCGGCGGTAGCGCCGGTTTTAAATTGTTTTTTTTATATTGATTATTATTGGACGCAGCAAAGCTGACACTCAAGCGGTGTCCAAACTCCACAGGTGCAATAGCAAGATTACTCCTCATACGTGTAGACCTCACGTTCTGCTATGGTTCTATTATGAAGATTTGTGCAGTGTTGTGCAATACTTCATTACAAAAACATTACATTTAAATTAGACTGGACTCTTTACAAATAAAAATATAGAGCAATAATATTAGTGTTGAAATTACACTTAAAGGAAAATCAAATGAGTATTTTTGAAGCGGGAATGATGGTATGTTTTGGAGCAAGCTGGCCGATAGCAGCCTATAAGACATATAAATGCAAATGCGTACACGGTAAAAGTATACATTTTTCAATGCTTATAATGCTCGGCTATATTTGTGGAGTTACTCATAAGTTACTGTATTCTCTTGATTGGGTTTTGTGGCTTTATCTTGCAAACATGGCTTTTTTGCTCACCGATATGATTCTGTGGTACAAATACCGAAACAATCCGGCACCTGTAGAGCAACAAACTCCGCTAGAGGATGACGCAATAATTGATGAAGTTGAATAACTCTGCGAAAAATGCTATAAATAAATCATGATTTTAGCGATTATACAAAACAGAGCTGTTGTCAATACGCAAAAAAGTATTGAAAAAAAGACTGTTTATAACAATTTTTCGCCAAATTCATTAATCTCAAACAGGCTCGATGCCGATATATTTGTGCCTTCATTCAAAGGGGTAGAAGGTTCTGATACAAAAAAATTCAGCACCGAAGCAATGACAAAAGAAAATCCAAATTGGCTTAAAGCAATAGAAAGATATACGCCTGTTGAGCAGAAAAAATACGAAATAAGAACAGAGTTTGAACGTGACAGAAACCGTATCATGCATTCAGAAGGTTTTGACAGGCTGCGTTTTAAAACACAGGTCTTCCCTTCTCCGGACAATGACATGATATCAACAAGGAGCTCTCATGTTTTTCAGGTTACAGATATAGCACGTAACATAAGCAAAAAACTGGGACTCAATGAAGAACTGGCAGAAGCAATAGCCCTTGGCCACGATATTGGTCATGCACCGTTCGGACATGACGGGGAAAAATCGCTGAACAAAATATCAATCACACACAGACTGCAACCCTTCTGGCACGAAAAAAACAGCTTGAGAATGGCAGACAAATTTCTCACACTTCAAAACAGCAAAGGTCAGGAAAATAACCTGGGTCTCACATATGCTGTAAGAGACGGTATAATTAATCATTGCGGAGAGGTTGATGAAAATTTTATTAAGCCCCGAAAAGACTACATAAATCTGTATGATATACAAAAAGCCGGTCAGGTACAGCCTTTTACGTGGGAAGGCATTGTAGTTAAAATTGCAGACAAAATTGCATATCTTGGCAGAGATATTGAAGATGCATCAAAAATAGGGGTTTTAAATAAAAAAAATCACCAGGAGCTGAAAGAGATTTTGAAAAAGCACATACCTGATTTTGATGCAGAGGTTAACAATACAACACTAATGAGTATTTTTGTGACAGACCTTGTAAAAAACTCTTCACCTCAAAAAGGCATAGGTTTTTCAAAACCCGTGTTTAACCTTATGAATGACATAAAAAATTACAACTACAAGAATATTTATCTTGCAAAAGATGCAAAAAAGATTTCACAACAGCAATGTGACAAAGTTTTGAAAACTATTTTTGACAACTATGCATTAATGTACAGAAAAAATGACACCTTGAGCTTTTTACAAAAGGCAACTGACCCTTATACAAATAATTTCAGTAAATGGATAGAAAAATATACCAATAACCAATCAAAACCACGGAATTACAAAAATACAGCAGTGTATGACATGACAGACTACAATGACTATAAACAGGCTATTATAGATTACATTTCCGGTATGACAGACAAATATGCACTTAAAACTTATAATTTCTTTGCAAACCCGTCTTAAAATTGATATATTAAAAATACTATATAATTAAGACGGAGTTTAAGATGCTGACAATAGACAAGGTAAAAAAAGCCGAACTGTTATTAAAAGATGTTGTAAGAAAAACAGACCTTATATATGCAACCGCATTATCTAAAAATGCAGATATATACCTTAAGTCTGAAAACCTCCAAAAAACAGGTTCTTTTAAGGTAAGAGGCGCATACGCAAAAATAGCACAGCTCTCTGCAGAACAAAAAAAACGCGGAATTATTGCTTGTTCGGCAGGCAACCATGCACAGGGAGTTGCGCTGTCCGCTCAAAAAAGCGGCATAGAATCAACTATATTCATACCCAGTACAGCACCTATTTCAAAAATAGAAGCTACAAAAAGCTACGGTGCCCACATTCGACTTGTTGACGGTGTTTATGATGACGCATATAACGAAGCGGTAAAATTCCAAAAAGAAACAGGCGCAGAGTTTATCCATCCGTTTGATGACATAGAAGTCATTGCCGGACAGGGCACTATTGCACTAGAGATTCTGGAACAGCTGCCTGAAGTTGAAGCGATAATAGTACCAATTGGCGGAGGAGGTTTAATCTCTGGTATTGCTTATACAATAAAAATGTTAAAACCCGACTGCAAAGTATACGGCGTACAGGCAGCAGGTGCAGGAAGCATGTACCATTCTATGGAGCTGCACAAACGCACAGAACTTCCCTCTGTTCATACTTTTGCAGATGGTACAGCAGTAAAAATGCCGGGAGAAAATACATTTGCACTGTGTGAAAAATACGTAGACGAAATTGTTACCGTTACAGATGATGAAATAGCAACAGCAGTGCTTACATTGATGGAAAGACAAAAACTTGTTGCAGAAGGCGCAGGCGCTTTGAGTGTTGCGGCGGCAATGTTTAAAAAGCTTCCGATTGACGGCAAAAAGACTGTATGCATAGTGTCCGGCGGGAATATTGATGTAAATATTCTTTCACGTGTAATAAACAGAGGTTTGTTAAAAGCAGGCAGAATTGCAGACCTGACAATTGAAATGCTGGACAAACCCGGACAATTAAAAGAGGTATCAAGAATCATCGCAGACCACGGAGCAAATGTAATCCGTGTATTACACAACCAAGGCGGCGAAGATACAGACATAAACGACTGTTATTTAAAAGTAACTATGGAAACACGCAACCTGCGTCACCTTTGCGAAATAAAACACGCATTATGCGATGCGGGATACAAACTTACTGATGAAAGGTAAATTATGAAAAAAGTTATATTAACACAATCGGCTCCAGCACCTATAGGCCCGTATTCTCAGGCAATTCTTGCAGGAAACACTTTATATTGCTCAGGACAAATTGCTCTGGATGCTGAATCAGGAGAATTTTTAAACGGAACAATAGAAGAGCAGACACAAAAATGCTGTGAAAATATAAAAGAAGTACTTAAACAGGCCGGTTATTCTTTTGATGATGTGGTTAAGACAACTTGTTTTCTTGCTCATATGGCAGATTTCACAAAATTTAACGAAGTATATGCAAACTATTTCACATCAAAGCCGGCTCGCTCCTGTGTGGCTGTAAAAGAGCTTCCAAAAAACGGACTTGTGGAAATTGAAGTTATTGCTGTGAAATAAACTTGTGAATTAAATCACAGGTTTTATCAAGCTCTTTTTTTCCAAGCGCAGGAAAAATCCCCACCCAAAAAGTATTATTCATAATAAAATCTGTGTTTGGCAAAAGTTTGTAATAATCATCATTCAGCTCGTTTGAGAATATCAAATCAGAATTGCCTATCCTCATAGGTATCTCTGATTCCACAAACATGGGCTGACGAAGAATATTACCTGCAAATAACTGACGCGTTCCCACCCCGTTTTTTTCAAGATATTCGACAAGAGCCTGTTTAGTAAAAGGTGCCTCCGGTTTTACGGAAATTAAATACCCGAACCACGAAGGCTTAACATTGCCATTAACCTGCGGTAGTATAAGATATTTTGACAGGTCATTGAGTTTTTGATTCATATAAAGAGCATTTTCACTCCTTTTTTTAAGAAAATCCGGAAGCTTGCGCAGCTGTGCAACACCGCATGCCGCCTGCCAGTCGGTAATTTTAAGATTATATCCCGTATGAGAATACGTATATTTGTGGTCATATCCGTAGGGAAGATTTCCAAGCTGCATTTGAAAACGTCTTTTGCAAGTATCATCTTTACCGGGTTTGCAAAAACAATCTCTGCCCCAATCACGAAAAGACATTAAAATTCTGTAAAGCTCTTTATCATTTGTCACAACAGCTCCGCCTTCACCCATTGTTATGTGATGCGCCGGATAAAAGCTGTATGTTCCGATATGGCCGATTGTGCCGGCCTTTTGGCCCTCATATTCTGCGCCCAGTGCATCACAGCTGTCTTCTATAATCCACAGGCCGTATTTATCAGCGATTTCTTTTATTTTATTAAGTTCAAACGGATTGCCCAGTGTATGAGCAATAAAAATTGCACGGGTGTTATCAGACACAGCCTGTTCTATTTTTGTAACATCAATATTATAAGTATCGATTTCACAATCCACAAACACAGGCACCAGGCCGTTTTGAACAATAGGATTAACAGTCGTGGGGAATCCTGCGGCAACAGTAATTACTTCATCACCTTTTTTAAGCCTTCTTTCGCCCAGCTTATGTGAGGTTAAAGCACTGATGGCAAGGAGGTTTGCGCTTGAGCCGGAATTTGTTGTCAGAGCATATTTTACACCGAGATACTTTGCAAATTCTGTTTCAAAAGTATCATTGAAACGGCCTGCAGTAAGCCACATATCAAGAGTTGCGTCTATCATGTTTGCCATTTCTTCAAAGCCAAGCAGTTTGCCTGACGCCGGAAGATATTTAAAGTTTCTTTTTTTATTCAAAATTGTATTGTAATAAAGCTTTGCTGATGCTTTTACAAAGTTTCGGAGAAGTTTTTCCATTGCTTATCCTCTCACAGCCTTTTCATAGTCTTGTATTTGAGCAACTGTAAAATCAAATATATTATGATTTTCATAAAAATGCTTGTACCATCTCACAGTTTTAGAAACAGCCTCATCAGCCGTAAATACAGGCTGCCACTGTAGTTGAGCACGTGCTTTACTGTTGTCCAGCATAAGCAGTGTTGCCTCATGCAAGTTATCTTTTTTATTGATTCTAAAACTGCCTGTCCCCCAGATATCTATAACCTTTTGCACAAGTTCTGCCACAGTCAAAACAGAGTTTTTATCCGGGCCAAAATTGTAAGAAGACGCATACTCTTTGCCATAAAAATACAACTTTTCAGCAAGATTAAGATATCCTGCCAAAGGTTCCAGCACGTGCTGCCATGGTCTCACTGCATCAGGGTTTCGAATTTCAATTTCCTGCCCGTTTTTTAGTGCATTGATACAATCAGGGATAATTCTGTCTTGTGCCCAGTCCCCCCCACCTATGACATTACCGGCGCGTGCTGTAGCCATAGCAAAATCCGTGTCTCCTTGCAAAAAGCTTCTCCTGTATGAGGATGACAAAATCTCCACACACGCTTTTGAAGATGAATACATGTCATATCCGCCCAATAGGTCTGATTCTTTATAAGCCTGATGTGTTTCTTTGTTTTCGTAGCACTTATCAGTTGTTACATTCACAAAAGCTTTAACTGTTTTGCATTTTTTTGCCGCCTCAAGAACGTTTAATGTGCCCATTACATTTGTTTGATAAGTTAAAACGGGTTCAAAATAAGATCTTCTGACAAGAGGTTGTGCTGCAAGATGAAAAACAATTTCAGGAGCAAAAGAGCACATTGCCTCTTCAAGCTCAACAGTATTTGTTATATCACCGGTGAAGCTGTGCATTTTATTTTCTAAATTGAGAATATCAAACAAAGACGGCTCTGTATCAGGGGCAAGTGCAAACCCTGCAACATTTGCTTTGCATTTTAAAAGCCACGTACAAAGCCAGGAACCTTTAAATCCTGTATGGCCGGTAACAAATACTTTTTTATCCTTATAAAATTCAAACATTACCAGACCTTCCAAGGAGCATTTTGAGAAGTCCACATTTGAGTAAGCTCATTTTTATCCCTCAAATTATCCATAGCATGCCAGAAGCCATTGTGTTTGAAAGCATTAAGCTGATTATCTCTTGCAAGATTTTCCAGAGGAGAACGTTCAAAAACGCAATTATCATCATCCGGTATATAGTCAAAAATTTCAGGGTTACACACAAAGAATCCTCCGTTAATCCAGGATTCTTCTCCTTTTGGTTTTTCCATAAAGGAGGTAATCATATTGTCGTCTTTAATAACAAGAGCCCCAAATCTGCCGGAAAGCTGTACAGCTGTCATTGTTGCAATTTTTGAAGATTTTTTATGTGAATCAACAAGGTCATTTATATTCACATTACAAACACCATCGCCGTATGTTAACAAAAACGGCTCATTACCTATATAGTTTTGTGCTTTTTTTATCCTTCCGCCGGTCTGGGTATTCTGCCCTGTATAAAGCATTGTAACACGCCAGGGCTCATTTCTTGTTTTATGAACCTCCACTGTGTTATAATTCATATCCACGGTGATATCAGAATATCGATTGTAATAGTTTATAAAATACTCTTTTATAACGTGGGACTTATAACCTGTTAAGATAACAAAATCGTTGAATCCGTAATGTGAATATATTTTCATAATATGCCACAATATCGGATAACCGCCTATCTCAACCATTGGTTTAGGCTTGAGCTCTGTCTCTTCACTGAGACGGGTACCGAGGCCTCCCGCTAAAATTACAACCTTCATAGATATCTCCGTTAAATAAATATATTCCATTATAGAGTAAATTTCGAACCGCAATTGTAAACTTTTTTTAACATTAAAAAAAACATGCGCAATTTTTATTTTTCAGGAGTATTATTTTATTTGCCACAACAATTAATAACAATTTAACAAAAGGAGTAGGTATAAAATGGCTATTGACAGCATCAGTTTTGGAAAAGGTCTCTTTAAAAGAGCAAACAAAAAAGAAAATGAAAACAAAAATGTTCAAATCCCTGAACAATTATCAAAAAATGATAGAGCTTCGTTAAAAGGTATTGCACCATATTTGGCAGCCGCATTATTGATGACAGGTTCTCTGGCAAGCTGTGTTCAACAAGATACAGATGTAACTGTTAACACAGATGAAATGATGAAACTTTTACAAGAAATGTTAAAAGCTCAGAATGAAACAAATAAATACATGCAGCAAGTGATGGAATTGTTACAAAATAACAATACTCAAAACGCTGATATGATTAAACTTTTACAAGATATCATGAAACAGAACCAGGAAATTACATCAATCCTTACAAGTATTGGTTCTGATGTAAGCCAAATTGCTTCTGCTGTTTTGAAAATTTCTGCTTTGATGGAAGAATCCAATAAAAACGATCAGGAATTGTTAAATAAAATCGATATTATTATTGCAGGTCAAGGTTCTGATTCAGATAAATTGCAGCAATTAATCGATTTGAACACTGAACAAAACAAATGGTTAACTAATATCTTTGGCTTGATTGAAACATTACAAGGTTCAAACAGTGATCTAGCAGATGTTATCAAAAACTTCTATAACGATTACAAAAACGATATGAATGATTTCAAAAACAACGATAAAGATCATACAGAATTGATGAATAAAATTCTCAATACATTGCTTTCCAGCAACGAAATCAGCTCTGATATCTTGGCTCAAATCAAACAAATTCAACAAAGCGGCCAAGCTGATTCAGCAAAATTGGATGCTATCATCAAATTGTTAGAAAGCATTGACCAAAAACTCGGTAAAATTGAAGCAGCTGTAAGTAATATCGAAGGAAATATGACTGTTAATGGCGAAAAACTTTCTGACCTTATGCAACAGCTCATCAATGATCATAAGGAAGGTAAGCTTCAAGATAAAGAAATGATGCAGCAGATGATTGATTTGATGAACAGATCAATTGATGACAACAACGAAAACAACGGTGCAATCCTCAAATTCTTAGCTGAAATTTCTGAAAAAATTACAAACGGTCAAATGGATTATGAAGAAGGATTTGATAAAATTGCAGATATCTTGAATCAGATTAACGGCAACTTAACAGATATCAAAGCAGAAGTTGCTAAGATTGCTCCTCAGATTGAAAAACTTATTAACCAATCTGAAGAAAATCACAACGAAACACTGGATATGTTATCAAAACTCTTTGATAAAACATCTTCAATTGACAACAAATTAACTCAAATTGAACAAAATCAACAGGAAGGCAACAAAACATTAGTTGATATTTCTCAAAAATTAGATGAAGCAAACTCAAGCTTGAACCAGATAAACTCTAAAATGATTACTATCGATCAGTTGAAAGATATGTTTGGCCCTATGTTCAACGAAATCATCGATAAGCTGGAGATTATCGGTGGAAACCAGATTGACATCGACCAGTTAGAAGAAGTTCTTGCTAAATATCAAACAGATTTGACAAAAACTAACGGCTTAATCGAAAACTTAACAGCTGTAGTTAAAGACCTCAACCTCTCTGTTGATATGGGTCCTGAATTCCAAAAAGTTATTGACGCAATCAATGATTTCAAAAACCAGGAAGCTGCATCAGCTGAAGAACAAATGCAAGCATACAGAGACATAATGGAACAAATCTCTAAACTCAATAACAGTGTAGATGCTCTCGGTGCAACTGCAAACAGCATCAGCAATGACCTCAAAGCTCATATGAACAATGCAACTACTTTTGGTACAAAGATGGTTGATGCAATGGAACAGGTTATCAAAGGTCAAGCTGACAGCAAAGCTGCAATGGAAACATACGCAAACGAATACAAAGCTTACCTTGTACAAGCAGAACAAGACAGAATGCAACAAATCGCATTGTTACAGGCTATCGTTGATAAAGAAGTTGGCGGCAACGGCGGCGGCTTAACAAAAGAAGAATTAGAAGACGTTCTTTCTAATATGAATATCAACATTCCTGACTACGCTGATATTTTACAAGAAATAAGCGATAAAATCGGTAAAGTTATTACAAGTGATGATTTACAAAACTTCTTCATCAAAACTCAACCTGATTTAACAAAAACTAACGCTTTGATTGAAAACTTAACTGCTGTATTAAAAGATAAAAACTTTACAATAACCGGTGACCTTTCTGTTGAAATGACAGAAGTTGAAAACCTCTTAGGTAAAGTTTATGACTTAATCAACAACCAACAAACACCTACAAACGATCAAATTAAAGCCTTAATTTCATTAGCTACTCAAATTGCTGAAAACACTAAACAACAAGGTGGTACAACAGCAAGCGTAAAAACAAGAACAGCTTCTGAAATGGACAGACTCTATGCAGCTATCAACAGACTCTCTGTAGAAGCAGCTAAATCTCAAGGCAAAGGTGCAACATATCATACTCACGCAGGTATGTTTACATTCAACGCTTAATAAAATAAATCAAATAAAAAAGCCCCCTGATATTTCTATCAGGGGGCTTTTTTTATTGGTTTATTAATTGCCTAATCCAATGATTGTTATGTTTTTATCTTTTGAATGTTCTTTGGCATATGCTTCTGCTTTTGCTTTTGCTTCAGCTACTGTTACATCTTTTGCGATAGTTTCACCACAGGCTGTAACATTTGCTTTTTCTTTCAAGAATCTATCAGGTGTTGCTTCAGGTTGGAAAGATAAACCTTTGTATTCTTCAGACACAGTACCTGCTTCTACATTTGCTTTATTGTCATATTTATAACCTTTTGCAATTTCTGATGGAATAACTTTAGGTAAGCAAAGTGTATTGTGTATTTTTTTGCCATTTTCATCAAGAACAAATTTTCCGTTTGAGTCTTTCATGTATACTTCAGGGAAGAAACCGTCTGTTACAACTGCATCTTTCCATTTTAATCTTGTTTGTTCGTCTTTGCTGTTTTGCATTTCATCAAGATAAGATTGTTTAAGATATGTACGTATTGCTAAACGATCTGCAGTATTTTTTGGTTTGTATTTTGCAACAACCAATGCATCCCAGTTGTCACCAGCTTGAACTTCATAACATTCTGTATCTTCTGCAGATTTATATTTCTTAACTTCTACAGTACAATCTGTTTTTGGTTTTTCAACTACTTTTTCTTCCTGCTTTTTAACTTCAGGTTTTTCAATTACCGGAGGTTTAGAAGCCAATTTTGTAATCAAGCCTTTAGCTTCTTCATAGTTCAAAGGAGTAACAACACCGTCAACAGTACCGGCTGCTTCAGCAAGAGCTTTATTCATCTGTGCCTTGTCAAGGTTGCCTTGTGCATCTGTGAAGAATTTTGCAATTGATTTACCAAGTACAACGCCTTCGTCAGTAGCATAACCGTCTTGTTTCAAACCATTAAGATATTTAGTATAGTCTTGATATGTTTTTACGCTTTCAGGTACAGTTGTCGGAATTGCTCTATCTTCAACTCTGTGAGCCTGCGTAATTGCAGATGCAACACCTCCGGCTGTAGCTGTTATTGCCGGTATAACACCTATAATTTTTGTTGATTGGCTGGCTCCGCCTTTAATTAAACCGCCAACAAAATTTGTAGCTTGAGACACTTCAACATATGAGCCAGGAGCACCAATAAGAGCGCCTCTTGCAACATCTCTGACTACTTTGCCGCCGTCAACTTTCTTTTCAACATTATAGCCCAATGCTTTACCAATTTCTTTAACATCGCCCATGTCAAAGTCATTGTATTGACCTTTATTGTTATTTAATGTTGTTAAAACAGCATCTCTTTCACCGGGTTGTTTTTTCTTCCAGCTATAGTTGATAGTACCATCAACAGCACCGCCATTGTCATCATAGATTTTATACAAATCTTCTGCGCTCAGACCTGCTACGTTTAATTTAGCCTGCATTTTTGCATCAAACTGGGGTCCGTTCTTTTTTGTTTGTTCAACGTTATTTCTGTTAGCTTGTGCTCTAAATGCACCTCTTGATTCTTTTTCTTTAACTCCAAAGAATCGTCCTATACCGCTTCTTTGTTTTGTATAAGAGTAATATGCATCATATTGTTCTTCTGTTATGTCTCCGTTTTTTTTCATTTCTTTTAAAGCAGCTTGAACATCGTCTTTAACTTCGCCGCGTTTTGTTGCATCAGATTTACCAATCAATTTGCCAACTTCTGTTGTTACGACTGCATTAATCTCGCTTTGTTTAGCCTTTTTCCATTCTTTTGAATCAATATAATCATGAGCTGCTTCTAAATCTGCTTTAGCTTTTTTATATTGAGCTTCTGTCATTATGCCGGCTTTGTACATTTGTTTGTATTCTTTTAGCTGAGCTTCAACTTTTTTGTCCACATCGTTTCTGATTGCACCGATGTCGAAACGTCCATCAAAATCAGTTGTAACAAACTCTGCAGCTAAAGCTTTTGCTGCTGCACGTTTTTCGATTTCAGCTTGAATTTTTGCCTGCTCTTTTGCAGTTTTTGCAGCTTTTTTAGATTGCTGTTGTTGAATCTTTGCCTGTTCTTTTTGAAGTTTTACAGGATCTGTTGAATTGATACTCATTTTAAATCCTCTCTTTAGTCTTAATAATCTCTCAATAAAAAAGTATATATTTCCTCTATGCTTATATAAAAAATTTTTGTTTTACAAAATTGCCTAAAATGCATGTGTAACATGCAAAAAGCAGGCATTTCGTTTGCCGAAATGCCTGCTATAATTGAGTTTTTAAAAACTAGACCAAGTTTACAAATGTTAACATTAATTACCTAATGCCCATCTGAAACCGAGAGTAAAAGCAATACCGTTACGTCCGCCGTTTCTTAACATTGCCTGACCAAAACCGGTAAATCTGTCTCCGTATCTTTTTTGGATACCTGCACCATATTCAATATATGGTTTTACAGACAACTGTGTCAATGCTACTTCATTGGCATAGAATTTAGTTTTGTCCATAATGTTCCAGGTCATATTAACACCCAAATATGGCTGCCATCCGTTTTTAAGATTACCGATAATTCTTAAACCAGGAATGATTTCAATTGCATTCAACGGATCTTGCGTAACTTTTACACCGGCTGAGTTTGTATAATCAAACACATTAACAAAGGTGTAACTCATCATATAACTTGGCTGGATAACCAATTTGTTGTTAAATAAGCCCCAGTTGTAACCGGATTTCCAAGCAGCACCTGTCATCAAGATAGGGAAGTCGTCACTGCCAAACATATGTGTAGCACGTGCTGCACTGGCACCAACGTTAGCTGTAATACCTGTCCAGAAGTTGCCTTTGTAAGCAGTTGCAACACCACCGATAGTACCGCCGTTTTGATAAATGCTTACGCCGTTATAAGCCTGGTGAGAACCATGGTAAGCACCAAAGAATGAGAAGTTTCCATCCCAGCCGTGGCCTAAATCAATAAGGTCAGATTCGCCGCCAAATAAAGAACCGTATGAAACGTTAGATACTCTCGGGCCGTTTTTCAAAGGCACGTTTTCAAAGTTTGTAAACGGTCTCATATACCAGCCGTCACGTTCTTCAGGAATTACATTTGGTGCATACACACCTGTATGATAACCAGCGTTAGCATATTTGTTTCTCATTTTCCAAGCCATACGCTGTTCAGGAGACATCAAAGTCACCATATCCATATTGGCAAATGATTGTCTGTACAGGTTGTCCATGATAAGAAATGCAGCTTGTGCAGCAACAGGACCTGCAATAATAGAGTCAGAATTGCCAACTTTTGTAAATTGGAAGTATTCTCCGGGGTCTGTTCCGTCAGCAGGAGCAGGACCACCCACAGGTTGTGTGATTTGAGTTACTTGATATTTATTTATAGGCGCTTCAACTATATTAGCACCATTGCCCAGGTTTACATTGCCTATTAATTTTTCTGCATCTGTAAACAGGATTTTTACAGTTTCTTCTTTTGCTTCTGACAGTGATTTCATGCCGGCAATTATTAATTTTGCATCATTTGTAATATCAACATTGCCAATATTATCTTTTAATAAAGTATCCATTGTAGGAGTACCGCCGTTTGTTTCTCCGCCAAGATCAACGTCTAACAGCAGGCTAGAATCCTTGGATATATTTAAACCATCAAAGTGGAAATCTGTAACAACGCCGTTTAATGTACTAAGTGTACCGCCGTTTAAAGTAACGATGTTTTGGTTGTTATTAAGACCTTCGTCATTTTCAAAGTGCATTACGCCGTTATGCACGGTAATGTTTGTATTGCTGACTTTTGCGCCATTTTTAATTACAACATTACCTTCGGAAGTCAGGGTCTGGTCATCAGTGCCGTCTTCTTTTTTAACAACATAGTCATTGTTTACATTTAATACACTGTGATTGTTACCATTGATATGTGAATATATATTCAAATTACGACCGGCAGACGCCTGAAGATTACCGACAGCATCAGTTGCAAGAGTAATGGTATCTGTAACATTATTAACATCCGCCAAACTCTGTTCATTACCTACATTCATATCTCTATTTTGAGCTCTCAGCACAGTGTTAGAATTTGCTGCACCATACACAGCGCCTCCAAGTGTAGAGTTTTGTGCTTTGTTGCCTGAAAAATCAGAATCTATAATATTTACGGTACCACTATTGTTATATACTGCACCGCCAGAATTAGCCTGGTTGTTTGTGAATGTAGAATTTGAAACTGTTACAACAGCTTCTTTTGCTCCTGCGGTGGAATCAGAGTTATTATATATTGCACCACCGTTTGTAGTTGTAACGGTATTACCGGTTGAAACTTCACGACTGCCGCCGTTTTGATCAAATACTGCATTATCGATATTCATTGTTCCCTGGTTAGCAATTGCACCGCCTGAAGCAGCAATATTATTTTGGAAAACAACTTCATTACCTTCTTTTCCGTATATATTAACTATACCGTTTGGATCAGTGCCGGCAATATTTCCTGATGAGTTTCTGATTGCACCTCCGGTACCAGAACCTGTAACATAGTTATTAGTAAATTTAGTACCTTCATATATATTTATTGTGTTGGAAAATATAGCATCTGTACCTGATCCAACATTGTGAGAACCACCAGCATTGTTGATTGCACCACCACCTGAGCCGGAATAGTTTCCATCAAAGGTAGTATTAGTAATATTCAAAAGCATATCGTGCATTGAATCACTGGTTGCCTGTAAAGTGTTGGAAATTGCACCACCATAGTTACCGGTATGGTTGCCTGTAAATGATGAATTTGAAATCTCCATGTTAGCAGCGTTAACTATTGCCCCCCCCTGGCCAACAATACCGGATGATGAGGTTGTTGAGTTATTATTAAATTGAGTTGAATCAATAACAACAGATCCGTTCAAGTTAATAATTGCACCGCCAAAAGCATTGGCTGTATTTTGTTCAAATATAGAATTTGTAACAGTTAAAGAGGTGCCGCCAACATCGCTTCGGTTATAAATAGCACCGCCTAAGCCATTGCCATCACCTGTTGCACTGTTACCTGAAAATAACACGTTATCAAAAGTGGCTGTACCTGAGTTAGAAATAGCACCACCATTGGCTCCTTCAGCCATATTGCCGGAAATAACAACTTTCTGTGCCGGGTTAGTGGATTGAACTGTAATTTGTGAGGAGTTAACAATAGCACCGCCATTAGCATTTGTTGTATGACCGTTAGCAAAATTTACGTTTGTGATTGTTGTATTTGCTCCGTTGTTTATAATATAACTGGAGCTTGTACCGCCGTCACCGGCTGTGATAGTCGGATTATTACCATCTTGCTGGATAGTACCTGTAATATTAATATTACTACTAGGAACAGGTGGAGCACCTAAATTTAAAGGTGTATTATTTGTGTACATATCATTTTCGATATTTATATCAACTGAATCCCCTGATGCACCGGTGATTTCATCTTGCACTCCCTGCCAATCTGTTGCGGAAAAAGCAGCACCAGCACCTAATAACAAAACAGCAAGAGACAGTACAGCATACTTTTTAATTTCTTTTACTTTTGTTTTTCTCATGATTCCAATCCACTTTAAAGTTAAATAATTTTGATTCTCTAATATATTTACGTAAAATTAAATATTATAAATTTCCAAGTCGTACATTTTATCATTACACAAAAATAGCAAAAAGTTAAAACTTTTTACAAAAAAAGATTACAAATTCGACACAAAAAAATATATAAAAAACTAAATGTTACCTATTCCTATTTCTGCAAGAACATCCTGGAAGTTTTTGGATAACAGCTCTGCAAAAACCATGGGGTCTATTTGTGTAACAACAACTGCAAGCAGCTCATCAGGAAGCTCGTTAACCATTTTCATCAAATCATCCGGCTCGAGCTTGTCCATGCATTTTACAATATCGCCCTTATCCAGCTGTTTTAAAGGGAATGTAAGAGCGTTTTTCGAAAATTCTGTAAACAGATTCTTATCTTCTTTTGTCAGATTTAAGATAAGAGATTGTTTTTCTTCTCTTTCAAAGCATTGCAGTGCTTTTTTGAATTTTTCTGGCTTTAATTGATCAAGCCATTTCACTACATGCTCTTTGCTCCAGTTGTTATCTTCCTGCAGTTTTCCTTCTTCTTGAAACATGTATTTTTCAACCATTTTATTCAATTTTTCTTCAGGAATAGTTTTTACAAAATCCAGAATTTTGTTTTTGTCGAGTTTATCAGATTCAAAAAATTTGTTGAGTTCTTTTTCCGGAATCATTTTAAGAAATTGTTCTGCGGAAAAAGCTTGAAATACAATAGAGCAAATTTTATTTTTGGGCAAATCGTATATAAGATTCAGAATTTTTGTCTTTGTAAAGAACATAAGCCCCATCTGCAAATCTTCAGGAGTAAGAAACTGAGCAATGTATTCCAAATCCTGAGAGTTCATCTGGGACAAAATAGCATATCTGTTTTTGGCATTAGAAAGTTTGAAAAGTTTTACAAGCTGTTTGGGGTCAATAATTACATCCTGCTGAAAATCTGCAGCTTTTGTATTGCCCTGTGCAGCTTCTGCTTCCATTATTTCGTCAATGCTTTTTGCACCATATTGATTTAAACGTTGAGTGCCAATCTCAAAGTTTTTTGTCAGATAGCTTAAATCAATATCCAGTCTAATCATGATGGAAACCTTGTTCTTTCAAATCCATTTGCCAAAACTCTATATAATAATAAACGGTATTTTTAAAAAAAACTTAATAGCATGATTTCAAACTGTAACATTTCTTAATTTTATATAAACAAAAAGGCAATTATTTTATTAATATATACTTTATATATACAGAGGTAAATTTTAAGAAGAAAAGAGAGTAAAAAATGTCAGCACAAGTACAATTCGGTCAACTAAGTAAATTGAAAGCAATGGATTTGAAAAAAAATCCACAAGCACAATCTATTCAAAAAGAATTACAATCACAAGCAACCATATTTGAACAAGCTCAACAAGCTTATGAAGCAGCTGCTCAAAATGGAGAAGGCACACAGGCAACCACCGGTGCATTTGCTCAATCTGCAATGAGCGTAGATGAGTTACAAGCAGAAATGGATAAACAACAAGAAAAACTTGAAAAACTAATGACCCAGCTACAACCCGAAGCGGACAAAGCAAATAATCAGCCTCAAGGCGAGAATGAAGACGAAAAAAATAAAGTTAAACCAAAACAATTCGGCTCATTGATGGCATAATTATTGTATTTATTAGATTCAGAAATTTCATCATAGACTTTTATTGCCGCATTTTTTGAAATGCGGCAATATTATTATCCGGTTGTCTTTTAGCTATAGCCGACTTGGGTAATTGTTCAAATAATATATTTTATATTAAATATAATCAATAAATCTTTTTCATACTTCCAACTATTCTTAATTCCAGACATGGGCTATGATTTTATCACAGCCCTTTTTATTTTTAAAAATGTGTAATTTTCCAGCCGTTATCCATTATATCTCTTGCTTTTCCAACAGGAATAAAACTCCACGTGCCTGTACTGTTTGAATTATTCTTTTCACCATCATCTGATGAATCATCAGCGGATGAGTCTTCTGATGATTCAGGAGCAATGCTTTCTTGAGATAATTTGTACTGATAAATATCAACATCGAACTGATTAGGTTCATTTGTTCCGTTTGCATCAATAAGAAAATCAAAACCGTTATTTGCTATAGTGAATCCGCCTGTTAGCACAACCGCATTTTTAGCAGTAAAAGGAAGACCTGTCGCGTCACCCGCTATACATTTTGACATATTGCTCTCATTACAAGACGTAGCAATATTCATATTCGGCATCATATGTGTTGTAAAAAACACATCACCGCCAATTTTGGAAATATCGATAGAGTCATCTAAAGCATAGGCATAATCAAGAGATTTATTTAACGTACTATAACCATTTTTTAATTGTGTTGCCAATGTTTGACGGTCTGTATGTTTTTTCAGCCCGGGTACAGTCAAAGCTGCAACCACTCCCAAAATTACAAGGGTAAGCAAAGCTTCGGCAAGCGTAAAAGCGTATTTTTGTGAATATATTTTTTGTGACAACATATACAATCCTTTTCTAATTAATGTACCAATAAATACAAAATACCACTGCCGGCTTTAAACATAACACCCCTAAACAATCGAGATTTACAATAGGTTACAATCACGCAACAAATAGCAAAATTATACCTTAACAAACTTATATAAATATGAGAATACAAATCATTGGCAAAACAACTACCTTAAATACAAGAAATAAAACAAATAAAACATCACTTACCAACACAAATAAAATAGTGCAAAGCCGTATTTTTTCAGAAAATTATAAGCCGCTTAGTTTTAAAAGTTTAAGAGAGCACAAATATCAAAAAGCAAAAAAGTATCTTAATGAGCAAAAAAATATTCTCAAAGAAACTACTGCAAACGAATCAATAAACATAGACAATTTTGATCTAAAAAAGCTTGAAGGTATCCAAAAGGGAATAAAAGTATTTGACGGGCTAACTATGAAAGAAATTGCCTTTATTGCTTCAACAACACAAGAATTTGCTCTTACAAGAGGCTGTTCCAACCAATGCGCACACTGTTATGTTGATGCAAAGCCTCATTTACATCTAAAAAAGGACGAAAAAAAATATATAAACGCAATGAGCTGGGAAGATTTTGAGTCTCTTACAAAGGGGATTGTGACATTAAACAATAGACTGGGCTTTCATATTACAAAACCAATAAGCGATAAAACTAACTACATTGCACCTTTTCACGATGCAGATTGTATGGAAATTGTACTCAAAGACAAACATGGTGAAGAACACGACCTAACCGAAATCATTCCGATGTTGTATTACTCTACAGGTAAACAAGTGCTTTTTGACACATCCGGCTGGAACCCAAAAGATAAAAGGATTCAGCAACGTGCACAAAAGTATGTAAAGTTTTTTTCAAAACCTGAAAATATGCAATACATTCACTTTTTTAATGTTTCTTTAAACCCATTCCATGCACTTAATGCAAAATCAGTAGAGCTTAAAAATACAGATGAAAATAGGGCAAAAAAATTCAAAGAACTGTATACAGAACGAATGGCAAATGTTTTCTACACATTCACACCGCTTATTGACAAAAAGAAATTTGACATAATTGCTCGCTGTGCAACAAAGTCAGCCGCGACAAATAATGAATTCAAAGAAAAAAATTTCAGGATACTTATAGCAGAAATTGAAAACAAGCTAAAACAAAAATATGAGCAAGATTTAGAGCATAAACCATCTTTTATACAAACCTTACTGCAAACACCAAAATCACAAAATCCGAGAATGATTAAAACAAAATCACAAATGCAAAAGATCATAAAAGAGATTGAGAGAAAAACTAATTACTTAGATTCTGGTATTTTAGCTCTTGGACGTATGCAAAAGCTGCTGGATAAAGAAGATAATAGCCTGAAAATTGTAAAATTCCGCCAAGAACATAGCTTGGCGGCAAGGAAATTGAATCTTAAAAATAATATTTATACAGCAACAATAGATGCAAACGGAAAAGTTTACCTAACGGACGAATACACTATCTTGCCTACTGCATTGCAATTGAATTTTGAAAACAAAAATAAAAAAACAACACCAATGGAATCAGGAATGCAGAATGTTGTCTTGACAAGAAAAATGATTAAAAAAACGCGGGATTGAGAATAAATATTTGCAATTCGTCAATAAAAGGGCCACTGAAGTTATTTCAATGGCCTTTAAAAAATTTTAAATATTACATGTTCCAAACCTTGGTGACCTGTGGCTCTCCGCCTGTCATCGGTCTTTGATAAATAGGTAAGAATTTACTGCCATCTGCCGCAACTAGTTTATCCTCAGGCAATATAAATTTACCGGTGTATTTATCAGCATGCAGCTCTTGCAAAACAAATGCTTTATGTCTTACTTGACCTGTTGCGGGATCAATATAAGTTTTTTCATTAATCGGCGTTCTTTTGTAATTTGCTGCACCTGTAATTTTGCCCTGTTCCTTAACATATGATAAACTTTGCGTTTGCGGGATTGTAACATAATCTCCGGATTTTTTTGAATACACCTCCCAGCCCTGCTCTGGAAACTTCTTTGTTGTGTATTCAACCACTTTACCATTTGATGATAAAGTCTGGCGGGTAGTATTTTGCCCGCGAGTAACAGTGTATACCCCTTTTTCACCATTATTCAAATTGACAACAAAATGTGCACCTTCTTTGTCTTTGAATGCAGTCTGTGCAATTGACTTAATTCCCAAACCTTCTGCCTTTAAAATTTTACCAAAACTTGAAATGTTTCTAATCATAACCAAAATCCTTTCCTAACTTGTCTTTCTAACCTTACTAATTAAAAAAAACAGTCCGAAAATAAAAATTGACATAACTCACCGTCACTTATCTTATCTTACAGAAAAGCTTACAGGGCTTGGATTTCAAGGTCAAAAAAATTAACATTACATTTCTTAACAAAACGAGAAAATAATAAAAAGCAAAACCTAAGCAACAAAAAAGAGCTTCTGAAATAAATTCAAAAACTCTTTTTTGCTAAAATTAGAATCTGGCAACTAGCTATCTTCCCAGGCGGTCATCCGCCAAGTAGTTTCGCCGCAAGCTGTCTTTACGACCGTGTTCGGGATGGGAACGGGTGGGATCCAGCCGCTTGGTCACCAGAAAAACTGTTATGATTGGATTTTGTAAGAAACACTCCAATCATTACGGTTTCTTGACCGTACACTGAAAGCTACATAGTAATTATAAGCTTAGCATATGCTAAACGCAATCTCAACTTTTTCCTATTCTAGGAAAAGCCCTCGTCCTATTAGTAATGCTCGACTACATATGTTGCCATACTTCTATCTGCATCCTATCAACCACGTGATCTGCATGGGGACTTACCAGATTACTCTGTGAGAGAACTCATCTTTCGGTGGGCTTCGTACTTATATGCTTTCAGCACTTATCCGCTTGGAACACAGCTACCGGGCGTTTACCGCTGGCGCGATAACCCGTACACTGGAGGTCCCCTCTTCCCGGTCCTCTCGTACTAAGGAAGACTCCGTTCAAATCTCTTGCGCGTATACCGGATATGGACCGAACTGTCTCACGACGTTCTGAACCCAGCTCGCGTGCCGCTTTAATGGGCGAACAGCCCAACCCTTGGGACCGACTACAGCCCCAGGATGCGACGAGCCGACATCGAGGTGCCAAACCTCCCCGTCGATGTGGACTCTTGGGGGAGATAAGCCTGTTATCCCTATGGTAACTTTTATCCGATGAGCGATGGCCCTTCCATTCGGGACCACCGGATCACTAAGTCCTGCTTTCGCACCTGCTCGACTTGTAGGTCTCGCAGTCAAGCTCCCTTGTGCCTTTACACTCGAAGGTTGATTTCCGACCAACCTGAGGGAACCTTTGAGCGCCTCCGTTACTCTTTAGGAGGCGACCGCCCCAGTCAAACTGCCTACCAGAAACTGTCCGTTCCCCTGATGTTAGAGGGATGAACGTTAGAATTCAAATCATACCAGAGTGGTATCTCAACGGCGACTCCACCAAAACTGACGTTTCTGCTTCAAAGTCTCCCACCTATCCTGCACAAGCAGGACCCGAATTCAATTTCAAGCTACAGTAAAGCTCAATAGGGTCTTTCTGTCCTGGTATACGTAATCCGTATCTTCACGGATAATCCAATTTCGCCGAGCCTCTCGCCGAGACAGCGCCCAAATCGTTACGCCATTCGTGCGGGTCAGAACTTACCTGACAAGGAATTTCGCTACCTTAGGACCGTTATAGTTACGGCCGCCGTTCACTGGGGCTTAGTGTCGGAGCTTCGTGGTAAACCACTAACCCTTCTACGTAACCTTCCAGCACCGGGCAGGCGTCAGCCCCTATACATCGTCTTACGACTTAGCAGAGACCTGTGTTTTTGGTAAACAGTCGCATGGGCCTATTCACTGCGACCCTATCATGCTCACTATCGCGAGGATAGATCACACTACCAGGGTACCTCTTCTCCCGAAGTTACGAGGTGATTTTGCCGAGTTCCTTAGCGAGAGTTGTCTCGCGCACCTTGGTATTTTCTACCAACCTACCTGTGGCGGTTTACGGTACGGATACCGGATAATCTTGATTGCGAAGTTTTTCTTGGCAGTGTGGAGTCAACACCTTCGGCTCCGTAGAGCCTCCTCATTACGCCTCACGTCATTACGCCTGAGCGGATTTTCCTACTCAAACTAGCTACACGCTTAAACAGTCACTTCCAGTCGACTGCGTGCCTATCCTCCTGCGTCCCTCCGCATCTAGTAACGATTACCAGATAGTACAGGAATATCAACCTGTCGTCCATCGCCTACGCCTTTCGGCCTGAGCTTAGGGTCCGACTAACCCCACGCGGACGAGCCTGCCGTGGGAAACCTTAGGTTTTCGGTGCATTGGATTCTCACCAATGTTTTCGCTACTTATGCCGACATTCTCACTTCTGCTTCGTCCATAAGTCCTTTCGATCTTACTTCATCCTACAACAGAACGCTCCCCTACCCATATAGTATTCTATATGACGCAGTTTCGGTTATATGCTTGAGTCCCGGTGTATTTTCGGCGCGGAGACGCTTGACCAGTGAGCTATTACGCACTCTTTCAAGGGGTGGCTGCTTCTAAGCCAACCTCCTGGTTGTCACTGCATCTCTACCTCCTTAACCACTTAGCATATATTTGGGACCTTAACTGGCGTTCTGGGCTGTTTCCCTCTTGGCCACGGATCTTATCACTCGTAGCCTCACTGCTGGATATTACGTTACCGGCATTCGGAGTTTGACATTGTTTGGTACAACATTTCGTCGCCCGCACAAAACCAGTGCTCTACCTCCGGTAAGATAAGTCCAACGCTGTGCCTAAACGCATTTCGGGGAGAACCAGCTAGCTCTTGGTTCGATTGGCATTTCACCCCTAACCTCAACTCATCCGCTGATTTTTCAACATCAGTCGGTTCGGACCTCCACGTAGTGTTACCTACGCTTCATCCTGGTCAAGGTTAGATCACCAAGGTTCGGGTCTATCTCAGGTTACTTAACGCTCTATTCAAACTCGCTTTCGCTTTGGCTCCGCGTATCAACCGCTTAACCTTGCAACATAAGATAACTCGCCGGCTCATTCTTCAACAGGCACGCCATCACACTATTCATAGTGCTCTGACTGATTGTAAGCTAACGGTTTCAGGGTCTATTTCACTCAGCTTCTCACTGTTCTTTTCGCCTTTCCATCACTGTACTCGTTCACTATCGGTCACTAGCGAGTATTTAGCCTTACCGGATGGTCCCGGCAGATTCAGACAGGGTTTCACGTGCCCCGCCTTACTCGGGAAATCTTCAAGAGATCATTTGCTTTCGATTACTGGGCTATCACCATCTATGGCACAACTTTCCAGTTGTCTTCATCTAACAAATAATTTTGTAACTCTTTGAACACTCTGCAAAGTATTCTGAAGCTCCCACAACACTCTACGCACAACGATTGCAGTCTATCACGTACGTAAAGTTTAGGCTGTTCCGAGTTCGCTCGCCGCTACTTTCGGAATCATTAGTTTATTTTCTTTTCGTCTTGTTACTAAGATGTTTCAGTTCACAAGCTTTCCTCCACGCAACCTATGTATTCAGTTACGGGTTCTAAGGTATTAACCCTAGAGGGTTTCCCCATTCGGAATCCTACGGATCAAGGCATCTTGTCAACTCCCCGTAGATTATCGCAGACATGCGCGTCCTTCATCGGCTGCTAGTACCAAGGCATCCACCATTAGCTCTTTGTAGCTTTACCTAATTATGTAGTAAACATAGCTGTATGTTCACTACAAGGTTATCATTGATGATTACGCTTACATATTATTTTGATAACAGTATTACTCTCAATATCTTTCGATATTTAAGTTTTACTACATATCCTTTACAAATTTCTTTGTAAATAATATATACGCTTATAATTCTATGTAGTTGTCAATGTACAAGTGCATTGGATATCGTATCAAATCAATATCTAATGTCAAGCTTGAAGCTTGAAAGAAGAATAGTCTAAAAACATACCTATTATTCAAATCTCCACAATAAGGAAAATAAAATTTCATTACACTTTAGAAAGAAATCCTTATTGCTTCACCGATTTCGACCTGGGATATGAAAAGTTACTACGACTTTTCGTATCTCCCTAGAAAGGAGGTGATCCAGCCACACCTTCCGGTACGGCTACCTTGTTACGACTTCACCCCAGTCACCAACCCTGCCTTAGGACGCTGCTTCCTTACGGTTAGCTCACGTACTTCGGGCGTGGTCGACTTCCATGGTGTGACGGGCGGTGTGTACAAGACCCGGGAACGTATTCAACGCAGCGTGCTGATCTGCGTTTACTAGCGATTCCGACTTCACGTACTCGAGTTGCAGAGTACGATCCGAACTGAGATTGGTTTTAAGAGATTTGCTCACTCTCGCGAGTTGGCTGCTCGTTGTACCAACCATTGTAACACGTGTGTAGCCCAAGACATAAGGGGCATGATGACTTGACGTCGTCCCCACCTTCCTCCGGTTTATCACCGGCAGTCTTATTAGAGAGCACTACGCCAGTATACCGACGTATGCAACTAATAACGAGGGTTGCGCTCGTTGCGGGACTTAACCCAACATCTCACGACACGAGCTGACGACAACCGTGCACCACCTGTCTTGACGTTCTCCGAAGAGCACCACCTGCTTTCACAAGTGTTCGTCAGATGTCAAGCCCTGGTAAGGTTTTTCGCGTTGCTTCGAATTAAACCACATGTTCCACCGCTTGTGCGGGTCCCCGTCAATTCCTTTGAGTTTCACACTTGCGTGCGTACTCCCCAGGCGGGATACTTAACGCGTTGGCTCCGGCACTGCAGGGGTCGATACCCGCAACACCTAGTATCCATCGTTTACGGCCGGGACTACTGGGGTATCTAATCCCATTTGCTACCCCGGCTTTCGTTCCTCAGTGTCAATTACGGCCCAGTAAAGCGCTTACGCCACCGATGTTCCTCCTGATATCTACGCATTTCACCGCTACACCAGGAATTCCCTTTACCTCTACCGCATTCTAGTTTGCCAGTATCCAGTGCCCTACTGAAGTTGAGCTTCAGAATTTAACACCAGACTTAACATACCACCTACGAACTCTTTACGCCCAATGATTCCGGACAACGCTTGCACCCCCCGTATTACCGCGGCTGCTGGCACGGAGTTAGCCGGTGCTTCCTCTGTGGGTACCGTCATTCTTCGTCCCCACTGACAGATCTTTACACCCCGAAGGGCTTCATCAATCACGCGGCGTTGCTGCGTCAGGGTTTCCCCCATTGCGCAAAATTCCCTACTGCTGCCTCCCGTAGGAGTATGGGCCGTGTCTCAGTCCCATTGTGGCTGATCATCCTCTCAAACCAGCTACTGATCGTCGCCTTGGTGGTCCATTACACCCCCAACTAGCTAATCAGATGCAGACTCATCTTTGAGCACCGGAGTTTTCAAGTATAATATTTCAACTATACTCATATGGGGTATTAGCAATCGTTTCCAACTGTTGTCCCCCACTCAAAGGCAGATTCTCTACATTTTACTCACCCGTCCGCCACTTTCCTCTGACCGAAGTCAGATTCTCGTTCGACTTGCATGTATGAAGCACGCCGCCAGCGTTCGTCCTGAGCCAGGATCAAACTCTCCATTGTCAGAAAGTT